>Ga0163151_10000047_pt1 | contig 190166 bp, 174 predicted proteins | sample OliLakLV19MP5IB2_FD_145596 | JGI IMG/M metagenome (GOLD analysis project Ga0163151, IMG submission 145596) | Freshwater microbial mat bacterial communities from Lake Vanda, McMurdo Dry Valleys, Antarctica - Oligotrophic Lake LV.19.MP5.IB-2 | ecosystem: Environmental > Aquatic > Freshwater >...
CCGCGAGACCCCGTCCCGATCGCCATCCACACACGTCCGCCACCCCACCTCGCCAGCCACGTCGTCAAACACCACAGCCACGGAGCGCCCGGTCATGACCGCGCGCTGCCTCGCCATGCGAAATTGCCCGGCGAAGAAGGTGGCGGCGTCGTGGGTCCGCCTGGCGTCGGCCACCTGTCCGAGCGCCGGCACGCCAATCGCGCAGACCGACAACACAATGGCCAGCGCCAGCACGGCCTCCACAAGCGAGGCTCCGGCCGCGCAGGACGAGCGCCTTGCGGCGCCCGTCCCACCTGCCACGCGATTTACAGCCACCCGCTCTTGCCAGGCGTGACCACGATCATCGGCTTGAGCGAGAGAAACATCTTCTCGCCAACGCCACGCACGTTCATCAGGTCTTCGATCTTCTTGAACCCGCCCTGCTTCTGCCGATACTCGAGAATGCGGGCCGCGATCGCGGGGCCGACGCCCGGCAGCGCTTCGAGCTCGGCGGCGGTGGCCGTGTTGAGGTTGAGAGAGGCCTGGAGGGGCGCCTCTTTGGCTGGCTTGCCGGTCTGTGCTGGCGCGGCGGTCGTCTGCGCCAGTGACTGGGCCGAGAACGCGGTCAGGATGAGGACAAGGGCCATCAGGAGTGAACTACGCATGTGTCTGATCTCCATCACGAGCATTCCGCGTCCCATACGCGGAACAAGTACACCGGCACCGGCACAGCCACATCGCCCTCACGCAGAGTCAGGAAGCCGCATTGATACGGCATGGCTGGCCGGCACCCGGACGGGTCAGATTGCAGGATGGAGGCCAGGTCCCCCGTAGAGCTCAGCGTCTCTGCAAACCAGTGCAGGCGCGGCAGTTCCGCGCGACGGGCCAAAAGGGTCGGTGCGAGAGATTTGGAGAAACGGAAAGCGCGGTTGTCAGTGCGCCCGGAGCGCGCCTCAGACCGACAACGTCCTGAACCACGCCACGGTCTGCTGAAGACCCGCTTCAAACGGCACGGTGGGTTCATACCCAAGCATTTTGCGCGCCTTGAAGATATCGGCTTGCGAGTCCTTGACGTCGCCCTCACGGGGCGCATCAAATGTCGGTGCCGTATCGGACCCCAGGATCAACTGGACAGCCCGCGCCAGTTCAAGCAGCGAGATGCGCCCGCCGGTGGCCACATTGATGACCTCCCCGCTGACGCGGTCGGCGGTGGCCGCGCGCAAGACGCCGTCCACCACGTTGGCGACATAGGTGAAGTCGCGCGTTTGCCGACCGTCCCCGTGAATCACCGGCGAACGCCCGGCGAGCAGGGCCTTGATGAAGAGGGAAATGACACCGGAATAAGGCGAGTCAGGCGCCTGACGAGGACCAAAGACGTTGAAGTACCGAGTGGTCACCGTCTCGAGCCCGTAGAGGGCCGTGAAGAGCTGGCAATACTGCTCGCCGACGTGCTTTTGCAACGCATAGGGTGTAATCGGCGACGGACGCATGTCCTCGCGTTTTGGTAACACCGAAGAGTTGCCGTAGGTCGATGACGAGCCGGCGAAGACGAGGCGTTTGACACCGGCATCGCGCGACGCGACGAGGAGTTGCACCGTGCCGTCCACGTTCGCACGATGCGTACCCAAAGGGTCCTTGACCGATCGAGGCACTGAGGGGATCGCCGCCTGGTGCAAGACGTAGTCGCACCCGGCGACCGCGCGAGCCGCCACCCCATCGTCGGCCAGGTCGCCTTCAACGAGCGCAACACCGGCAGGAACATTCTCGCGCTTGCCCGTGGAGAAGTTGTCGACCACCCTCACCTGATCGCCGCGCGTCAACAACGCTTCCACCAGGTGCGACCCGATAAATCCGGCACCGCCGGTCACTAGATACAGAGACATAGACAGCGACTATCGTAATGGGGAAATGTCTGAAATGACCGAAATGGCGCCTACCTCGGCCAGCCTGTCTGCGGCAGCCCGGGCGTGACCCTCAGGGCGTTCTTGTAGTACAGCTTCTTGAGGACCTCATCAGGCAGGTCCATGCCGTACAACTTCCAGAACGCATGGTAGTCACGGTAGTAGTCGAAGTACTCGTCAGCCGTCTCGAACACGCGCCAGTAGTACGGATATTCCTCGGGATAGTAGGCATCTTTGCCGAAGAGGACGCGGTCCTGGTACTTGATGAAGAACTCCCGAGACCCCCGCGGCTGGCGGGCAAAGTCATACAGCACCGCGCCCACCTCCAGCACCGCGTTCGGCGCCTTGTCGAGAAGCTCGGCGGCTTTTTTCAGGTTGTTGCCGTAGTAGGCGAAGTGCGCGCCAATGAAGCGCGTCCTGGGGTTCGTGATGAACACCTCGTCGCGTTCGCGCTGCAGGTCGGCAAACTTCGGCCGCCCCGGCATGTAATTGCGGCGGTCCTCGAACAGCGCCAGCTCAAGCCAACGCTCGTTCTGAAAGTCCAGCGGCGAGAAAAACTCCTCCGGTTCGGCCGTGTGAATGATGACAGGGATGTTAAGCCGGGCACAGGCCTCCCAGATGGGCTTGAGCAACGGATCGTTCACTTTGACCAGCGACCCATCCGTCTTGACGTTCTGCAGGCCCAGGCCCTTTGAAATCTTCAACCCGATGGCGCCGTTTTTCACCGCGCCTTCCAAATCCGACACGGCCTTGGCCGCCCAGCCGGGCGCATCAGGCTGATTCCAGTTCACGTTGGCAAACACCGCAAACCGATTCGCATACTTCGAGCCCTTGATGAAGTCCACCCGGCCCTTGACCTGATCGGGCTGACTGCCACCGCTCAGGTTCACAAGGATCTGGAGGTTCAACGCATCCATCTCCTTGATGGTCTGCTCAAGAGTGAGTGCCGACACGCCAAGGTGACTGTGGATATCAATGACCGGATACTTGGCCCGCGGTACCTTGTGCTCAGCCACGACCAGGGTGTTGCGGGGGCGGTAATCAAGAATCGACGGTGCCGTGAACTCCGGGAACATGCAACTGCCCGGGCGCTGCAACGTGGTGCCCAACGGACACTCGCCATTGACTGGAGGTACGGTCCGCGAACACTGGTCCGGCGCAATCATCGCCGTGCCCACGGGACACTTGCCATCAACCGGGCGAATCGCCGCGCCACGGCCACCACGGCCGCGCCCCTGGCCCGCCGCCTGACCCTGTCCGGCCGCCTGCTCGGCGGTCACAGTCAGGTCGGGGCCCAGCCACACTGCCGCAACCAACACGGCAGCCCCGAATAGCAGGATTCGTCTGGAAGAACTCATACGCCTCAGCCTCCGGCCGTACTCTACCTTTGTTCGCAGTCGTTAGAAAGTAGCTTCCGTCGTGGCGGGCCGTAAGCCGAATTCTGTTTCCACCGTCGCCCACCCTCGCGCCTTGCGGCACTCAGGCAGGCTATGGCGGACGACGATCATTCCTCAAGGCCGGTGATTGCTCACCGGCTCCAGCAGCCTACCCGGAGGCATCGGACGGGCCGTCCTCAAGCGCCTCCCTATTTGGCCTTGCTCCGTGCGGGGTTTTGCCTGCCATCTGCCTTACAGCAAACGCGGTGCGCTCTTACCGCACCTTTTCACCCTTACCTCGCCATAGCTCAAGGTCCAAAGACCGAGAGCGACGGCGGGCGGTATATTTTCTGTGCCACTAGTCCTTCGAGTTGCCCCGACCGGGAGTTACCCGGCGCACTGCCCTGCGGAGTTCGGACTTTCCTCCCTTCGACTCGCTTTTGACGCGAGTCGAACGGCGATCATCCAGCCCACCACGACGGAAGTCTTGAGGGTACCTTATCCGTCGACTTCCTGCCCGATTCCATACTGCTCGAGTTTCTTATAGAGGTTGCTGCGCGGGGTGTCGATGACCTCGGCCGTTTTCGAGATATTCCAGGCATGTTCCCTCAGGCGGTCCACCAGCCAGGCCCGCTCGGTGGCTTCCTTGAACGCCCGCAACGTCGCTGCGGCCGGCACCGCCACGGCCGCGCCCGCCGCCGGCGGCGCCGCCGGGCCGCTGCCCGGCCCCAGGCCCACCACGTCAGTCACATCCCGAGCGCCGATCACGTCGCGCTCCGACATGATGAGCAACCGCTCAACCACGTTCTTGAGTTCGCGGATATTGCCACGCCACCGGGCCTGCTTCAGGGCCTCGATGGCCTCGCGCGAGAAACTCGCCGAACGGCGGTTGTGTTCCTGACTGAATTGGGCCGTGAAGTGGGAAACGAGCGCGGGAATATCCTCGATCCGTTCCCGAAGCGGCGGCGCCTTGATGGGAATCACACTGAGGCGGAAGTATAAGTCCTCGCGGAAGCGGCCTTCTGCGATTTCCTCTTCAAGGTCCTTGTTGGTCGCGGCGATGACACGCACGTCCACCTTGATGGTCCGCGCCGAGCCCAGCCGTTCCACTTCCCCCTCCTGCAGCACGCGCAGGACCTTGGCCTGGGTCTTCGGACTCATGTCCCCGACTTCGTCGAGAAAGATCGTGCCTCGGTCGGCCTGTTCAAACTTGCCCGTCTGTTTCTCCGTGGCTCCCGTGAACGCACCTCGTTCGTGTCCGAACAACTCAGACTCGATCAGTTCTTCGGGGATGGCCGCACAGTTCACCTGCACAAACCGCTCCTTGGCGCGCAGGCTGTTGCGGTGCACGGCGCGCGCAATCAGTTCCTTGCCGGCGCCGCTTTCGCCGAGAATCAGTACCGTGGCGTTGGTCGGTGCGGCACGGCGCACCTGATCCATGACCGCGCGCAACCCGCCGCTCTCGCCCACCACCTGATGCCGCGTTTCAAGCGCCGACCGCAATTGGCGATTCTCGCGACGCAGCGTCCCCAGTTCCAGGCCCTCGCGCACGGCGTCGAGCACGTAGTCCTTCGACAGCGGCTTCTCAATGAAACGAAACGCGCCGAGGCGACCCGCTTCAAGCGCGGTGGTCGTGTTGCCATGCGCGGAGACAATCACCACCGGCAATGAATCGTTCATCCCGCGCAACCGGCTGAGCACGTCAAGCCCGTCCATGCCCGGCATCTTGACGTCTAGAAACACCAGGTCCGGCGCCTCCTTCTCGACCAGCGCCAGGCCCTCCTGACCCGACGCCGCCACCTGCACGTCGTATCCGTCGTACTCCAGCAGCATGCGCATCGTGTCGCGAATGGCCGGCTCGTCGTCTATAACCAGAAGTCGTGATTTCATGAGGGGTCGATGATCACCGAATAAATCGCCCGCTGGTCGGTCACCGGGTCGAACACATACACCGCCACGGAGGCGCCGGGTTGAAGAGCCGCCACAATTCGGCGGAACTGGACCGCATTGGCAATCCGTTGCCGGTTGATCTCCATGACGACCTGACCGCGCCGCAGCCGCGCCTGCCGCGCCGGGCCTGCCAGGTCCACGTCGCTGATGATGACGCCGCTGACCGACTCGGGCAGCGCATTCCGCCTGACCGTGGCATCATCGATGTCCCGCACGATCATGCCGAGCGGGCCCTGCTCCTGACTCAGGGCCGGCCGTACCCCGCCGGGCGGCTGCGCCGGCCTCACCGTTGAGGGGAGCGGACGTTCGGTCAGCTTGAGCGTCACCATCTGTCGCGAGCGATCGCGCCACACGTCGAAGCGCACCACAGTTCCTGGAGCCTTGGCGGAAATGTATCGAATCAGGGCGTCATCGGACGCCACATCGATGTCATCGATCGCCGTAATCAAATCGTAGGGCCGAAGCCCCGCGCGGGCCGCTGGTGTCTCGGCCGGCACGTCCTGCACGAGTGCACCGCGGTCGCGCGCCAGTTGCAGCGCGCTCTGCAGGCGCGGCGTGGCGGTGGTCAGCACGACCCCCGCATACCCACGCGCCACACGCCCACGCTCCCGCAACTGCGGCAGGACCGTCACAATCTGGCTGATGGGAATCGCAAACCCGATGTTCGAAGCCTGCGAACTGATCGCGGTCGTCATGCCGACGACCTGTCCGCGGCTGTTGATCAGCGGTCCTCCGCTGTTGCCGAAGCTGATGGCGGCATCGGTCTGGATGTAGGCGTCAAGGCTCTGATCAAAGAGCTTGCGGCCCAGGAATGACACCACCCCGACCGTCACCGAATGGACGTATCCCATGGGGTTGCCAATGGCGCAGACCCATTCCCCCACGCGGAGCACATCGGAGTCGCCCAGCACCGCCACAGGCAGCAGACCCGACGCGTCGACCTTGAGGAGCGCCACATCGATGGCGGGATCCGTACCCACAACTGTGGCGCGCAGCGCGCGCCCATCGCCGAGTGTAACGGTCACCAGATCGGCACCTTCCACCACATGGTGATTGGTCAGGATGAACCCGGCGGCATCGATGATGAATCCACTGCCCGCCCCTTCGCGTGGCGGGCCATTCTCATCGGACATGTCGCGCTGAAACCGCCGCGGCGCGCGGCCACGCGCCTCGCGAGCCACGGCGTCCACATTGACCACCGCGCCGTTGACGCGGGCGGCCACGGCCGCGAAGTCCACGCCGGCCCCGGCGCTCACCGCGGAGGGCACGAGCGCCCCTGTGCTGATGGACAGCGGGCGGGTTTCAAGCGCCGCAGGCGTGACCACACCACGCCGCGACCCGGAGGGAGTGCCCCCGGCCGCGACGAGGCCCAGCAGGAACCCCACCGTGGCGGCCAGCGCGACCAGCGAAACTGCCAAAGCCCTCATATCGAATCCGCAGCGTTCAGTATAAGCGCCTCAAATTCCGCTTCATCGAGGACCTCGACGCCCAGCGTCCGCGCCTTGTCCAGCTTCGATCCCGCCTCGGCGCCCGCCACGACGTAGCGGGTCTTCCTGCTCACCGACCCCGACACCTTCCCGCCCAGGCGCTCGACCGCCGCGGCGGCCTCCTCGCGCGTCCGCCCGGCCAGGGTGCCGGTGAGGACAAAGACCCACCCCGTCCACGGCCGGGGTGCGTTCTCCGCATCCGCATGGGCGTCGGCCATGACCACACCGTGCGCGGCCATGTCATCAAGCATGGCCGCATTGGCCGGCTCGTCGAAGAATGCGCGAACCGACCGCGCGACCACCGGACCAATCTCACCGACACTTTCGATTTGTTCGACCGTCGCCGACCGCAGCGCGGCGACCGTGCCAAACGCCTTCGCCAGGGCCCGTGCCGCTCCTTCACCGACATGCCTGATCCCCAGCCCATGCAGCACGCGCCAGACATCAGCCGTCTTGCTCTTCTGAATTTCCGCCACCACGTTGGCTGCAGACTTCTGGCCCATGCGCTCAAGCACCGCCAAGGCGTCCGGCGTCAGGCGATAGAGGTCGGCGAAACTCCGGACCAGACCCGCGTCGATCACCTGGTTGACGAGCGCCTCGCCCAGTCCCTCGATGTTCATCGCCTTGCGCGCCGCGAAGTGTTCAAGGCCGCGTCGCAGTCGGGCAGGACATGACGCATTCTCGCAGCGCCACACCACTTCGTCCTCGGCCTTGGCCAGCGGCTGCCCGCAAGACGGACAGGCGGCCGGCATACACCACGGAGCCGGGGGCGGGTCGGGTCTCTCGTCCAGCACCGGCCCAATCACCTTGGGAATGATGTCGCCGCCTTTTTCGACGACGACAAGATCGCCCGCGCGGATGTCGCGCCGGGCCACGTCCTGCTCGTTGTGCAGCGTCGCGAGTTGCACCGTGGTGCCGCCCAGGCGCACCGGTTCCAGTACGGCATACGGTGTCACGGCTCCCGTGCGGCCGACGTTCACCTCGATCCGGAGCAGCCGGGTGCGTGCCTGCTCGGCCGGGAACTTGAAGGCCGTGGCCCAGCGCGGAAACTTGGCGGTCGCCCCCAGGCGGGTGCGCAGCGTCATGTCGTCGAGCTTGATCACGACGCCGTCCGTCTCAAACGGCAACGCGTGACGCTTCTCGCGCCAGGATTCACAACAATCAATGACCGCATCGACGCCGCTGCACCGCGTCGAATGCGCCTCGACTGGAAGCCCCCACTGGCGCAGCCTCTGCAGCACACCATCGTGGGTGTCAGACACTGCTGGCGCGCCGGCGGGCACGACGACCTGATAGACGAACACCCGCAACCCCCGGCGGCTCACCGCGGCCGAATCCAGGGTTCGCATGGTGCCGGCGGCCGCGTTGCGCGGATTCGCAAACGCCGGCTCGCCGTCCGTCTCGCGCTCGTGATTCACGCGGACAAACTCGGCCCGCGGAAAGTAGACCTCGCCCCGCACTTCGATCAACGCCGGCGCGTCCGCCTTCAGGGTCAGCGGCACCGACCGAAGTACCCGGATGTTCGACGTGACATCCTCCCCGTGCACGCCGTCCCCCCGGGTCACTCCGCGGCGCAGCCGCCCGGCGTCGTACGTCAGCGCGATACTGAGCCCGTCGATCTTCAGCTCGGCGACATACGCCAGGGCCGAGTCCTCCGGCACGTCCAGCCCTCGGCACACCCGGCCGTGAAACTCTCTGAGGTCGGTCACGCTATAGGCGTTGTCCAGGCTCAGCATCGGCTCGAGATGATCGACGGTGGCGAAGCCCTCGGCCGGCCGGCCGCCCACACGCTGGGTCGGCGAGTCGGGATCGGCAAGTTCGGGATGCTGTGCTTCCAGGTCGAGCAGTTCGCGCATGAGCGCGTCAAACTCCGCGTCCGAGATCTCCGGCGCGTCGTGCACGTAGTACCGCTCTTCGTGATGCCGGATTCTGTCGCGCAGGGCGGCGAGACGTTCGGCGGGCGTCACACTACCGGTCGCGCTGCAGCACGTAGTCGGCAAGCGACGCCAGCCCGTCGCGCTCGGCTGACGCCGGGAAGGCGTCGAGCAGATGGGTGCGCGCCGACCGCGCAAACATCACCGCACGTTCGTAGGCGGCGTCCACGGCACCGTGAGTCGCCAGCAGTCCCTTGATGGTCTGCCACGCCTCGGGACTCACCTGACGCTCAGTGACCACGCGTTGGATCAGTTCCGCCACCTCGGGCCCGGTGCGTTGCTGCAGGAGGATGATCGGGAGCGTGACTTTCCCTTCCCGCAGGTCCCCACCGATGGGCTTGCCGAGCACCGCCTCATCCGACGTGTAGTCCAGCACGTCATCCACGATCTGGAACGCGATGCCGAGGTTGAAGCCGTATTCACGCAGCGCCACGCGCTGCGCGGGTGTGCAGTTGCCCAGCACGCCACCAATCTCCGCGCAGCCCGAGAACAAGTACGCCGTCTTCCGGCGAATGATCTCCAGGTGTTCGTCCTCGGTGATGGCGCCATCCCCCATCTTCGTCAACTGGTAGAGTTCGCCTTCGATCATGCGCAGCGTGACTTCGCACAACAGCCGGACGACCTCAAGCGAGTCCTGTGTCAGCGCCATCGCCATCGAGCGGATGTAGAGGTAGTCGCCCAGGAGCACGGTGACGTCATTGCCCCACCGCGAATGCGCGGCCAGCCGGCCCCGCCGCGTTTCCGCCTCATCGATGATGTCGTCGTGGACGAGCGTCGCGGTATGGATGAACTCGACGACGGCGGCGTTCAGCACGTCGCGGTCTCCGGTGTAGCCGCACATCCGCGCCGACAGGAGCAGGACGGCGGGACGCACTCGCTTGCCGCCGCTCATCTGGATGTAGCGGCCCATCTGCGGGATCAGATCGACTTTGGACTCGAGGTGGCGCGCGAACTCCTGTTCAACGCGCCCCAGGGCCTCGCGCACCGGTTCGAAGATCGCCCCGAGGTCCGGAACGGATGTGGCAGAAGGGTTCACAAATAGGGTCTCGCCGGGGTTCTGGCAGTAAAAACTGTTGGGATCAGAACACAGGTTTCGACAGAGTGTCAACGCGAGGCACGCCCAGGAGGCGGTCCAGATTCGCGCGGATCTGCACGGCCATCAATTCGACCGCCACCGCATGCAGGGCGGCCACCTGCCGCACCGTCTCGGTCACGAAGGCCGGTTCGTTCCGCTTGCCCCGATGGGGCACGGGCGCCAGATAGGGCGCATCCGTTTCCACCAGGATTCGATCCAGCGGAAGGCTGCCCACAACGTCGCGCAGCGACCCCGCCTTGGGAAACGTCACAATGCCGGGAATCGAGAGATAAAAACCCAGATCGAGCGCTCGCCGCGCATCCTCGGCCGTCCCCGTGAAACAGTGCATCACGCCGCGCAGGCGGCCCGCGCCAGCATCCTCAAGGATCCGGATCGTGTCGTCGGCAGCCTCGCGCGTGTGAATCGCCACCGGCAGATCGAGTTCCACAGCCAGCCTCACCTGCGCCGCGAACACCTCCTGCTGCACCGTCACCGGGGCAAAGTCATAGTGGTAGTCGAGTCCCATTTCGCCCAGCATTCTGGCCTCGACCTTCGACGCGGTCTCCCGCACGGCTGCAACGGCATCGTCCACGCGTCCGGCGTACGCCCCTGCCCGATGCGGATGCACGGCCGTCGCGAAGATCACGCCCGGCCAGGCCGTTCGGACCGCCGCAACCCGCGCGTGCTCCTCTGGGGTGTCCGCCGACACGATGCACACCGCCTGCGCCACACCGGCCTCGCGCGCCCGCGCCGCCACATCCGGAAGGTCGGCGAGGAACGCCTCATCGGCCAGATGGCAGTGCGAATCAATAAACATCGGCCACGGCAATCTGAAATCGGTAATCGGCTCTACCGAATCCTGGTGCCGGGTGCCGGGGGCTGGTCGAACGCCACCAGCATCGGCTTGCCGCCGTCGGGACTTGCCGCCAGGATCATCCCGTTGGACTCGATGCCCATCAGTTTCGCGGGTTTCAGGTTGGCGACGATGGCGACGGTGCGGCCGATGAGAGCCTCGGCCTCGTAGGCTTCTGCGATGCCTGCCACGAGGGTGCGCTGCTCGGTGCCCAGATCGATCTGCAATTTCATCAGCTTCTTGGAGTTCGGTACGCGCTCGGCCGTCAGCACTTTGGCCACGCGCAGATCGATCTTCATGAAGTCTTCAATTGAGATGCGCGTCTCCATCGGCCACTGGGACGCGGGTTGTGCACGCGCGGGTGTGATCTCTTCTGACACGGACGTCTCCTTTGGTTCCAAACGCGGCCACAACGCGGCACCAGACACGACGAACCGCTCGCCGCTCTCCCGCCATTGGCCATCTTGTGCCCACAGGGCCTGGGCACCTGCCGGTGGATCACCCACGCGCCGACGAATCTCGTCGCACGCCGACGGCATCACCGGCGACAACATCACGGCGGCCACGCGCAGGGCCTCGGTGGCACTCCACAACACCGTATCCAGCGCGTCGGTGTCCCCGGCGGCCCCGGCCTTGGCCAGCTTCCACGGCGCTTCGGTCGCGATGTACTCGTTGATGCGATCCACGAATTGGAACACTGCGGCGCACGCGACATCGATCGCCAGGTCGTCAAAGGCGGCTTTCCAGCGGGTCGCCGTCTCAAGGCCCGCGGCCGCCAGTGCAGGCGCGATCGGCGTGGCGCGCAGACGCCCCTGCCGATACCGCTCGGCCATGGCGGTGACACGGCTCACCAGATTTCCGAGATTGTTCGCCAGGTCCGCGTTGTACTTTTCTTCGAACCGATCCCACGAAAAGTCACCGTCGTTGCCGAAGACAATCTCCTTCGAGAGGAACAGCCGCAACGGGTCCGGGCCGAACTTCCCCACCGCGTCGAGCGGATCCACCACCGTGCCAAGGGACTTGCTCATCTTCTCGCCCTTGAACAGCACCCAGCCATGACCAAAAATCTGGGTGGGCAGCGGCAGGCTCGCGCTCAGCAACATCGCCGGCCAGACCACGCAGTGAAAGCGCGTGATGTCTTTGCCCACCAGGTGCACCACCTGACGCCGCGGCTCGCCTGTCTGTACCCACCAATGGTCGAACAACGTCGCGTCGGTGCCGTACCCGACGGCTGCGGCATAGTTGATCAGCGCGTCGTACCAGACGTACACCACGTTCTCGGGCGCGAACGGCAACGGAATCCCCCACGCCTGCCCCGCACGGCTCACCGAAATATCTTCAAGGCCTCCCTCGAGCAGCCGCAGCATTTCGTTACGCCGCGACTCTGGCGCCACAAAATCGGGGTGTGCCGCGTAGTGCTCCAGCAACGCGTCGCGATATTTCGACAGGCGAAAAAAGTAGTTCTTCTCCGTGATCCAGTCCGGGGTCGTGCGATGCACCGGACACTGGCCTTCGACCAGGCCTTTGTCGGGCTTGAATTCTTCGCACGAGACGCAGTACCAGCCTTCGTAGACGCCCTCGTAGATATCGCCACTCACGAAGGCGTGCTGCACCATCGCCTGCACCGCGGCCTTGTGCCGGGGTTGCGTCGTGCGGATGAAATCGTCGAACGAAATATTGAGCCCGGCCCACACAGACCGGAATTCGCCTTCCATCCGGTCGCAATACGCGAGCGGATCGAGGCCGGCGTCGGTGGCCCGGCGAAACACGTTCTGGGAGTGTTCGTCGTTGCCCATCACCAGCCGCACCTCGTCGCCGGCCAGCCGATGGTATCGGGCGATCACATCGGCAGCGATTTTTTCGTAGGCCGTGCCCAGGTGGGGCCGGTTGTTGACGTAGTCGATGGCGGTGGTCAGGTAGAAACGGGACATGGTCGAGTGATGGAAACGTCCATTGTAGCCGGAGCGCGTCAAATCATCCCATGCTCCCGAAACGACCAGTACGCCCCGTCGGCCAGCACCAGGTGGTCCATGAGCGGTACGCCGATGAGCGCGCCGACCTTGGCCAGACGAATCGTGAGCGTGTGGTCGTCCCGGCTTGGAGAGGGGTCACCGGACGGGTGGTTGTGAAAGACGATGACGCCGGCGGCCCCGGCGGCGATGGCGGCCCGAAACACTTCGCGCGGATGGGCCAGGGAGGTGTCGAGCGACCCTTCTGAAATCACGTGGTCACGCAGCAATCGCTGCTTGGTGTCGAGCAGCAATACGCCGAACCGCTCAACGGGATGCGCACCGTAGCGTGGCAGCAGGTGCTCTGCAGAATCTCTCGCCGTCAGGAACTGGGGCCGAAAGGCGGCGCGCCGTGTCAGCGTCCGGCGGCCCAGTTCGATCCCGGCCAGCACACGGGCAGCCTGAGCCGTGCCGATGCCGGGCAGCCGGCACAACTCGTCCCGCGACATCCGCGTGAGGCCATGCAGGCCGGGCGCCTGCTCCAGCAACGCGACGGCAAGCCGATGGGCTGAACGGCCCGCGGCCCCGTGTCCAAGCACGATCGCCAGCAGCTCCACGTCCGACATGGCCACCATGCCAAGTCGTTCGAGTTTTTCGCGCGGGCCTTCTCTGTTCGGGGGCGGACCGGCATCAGGCGGGGGCACGCGATCGCGACCTGCAAGATCTGGGCGCAGCAGGCACGCGGCGTATTCCCGATGGTCCGCGCGTACGGCTCGCAAAAATTGCCAGCTGGAGCTGGTCCTGACGTTGCGTTATCTGACGACCCAGCCGAACCCAAGTACGGCCGCCACGATGACGACGAAGCCCACGATGTCGAGTACGACACCGTAGCGCATCATCGTGCCAATCGGAATGTAGCCGCTGCTGTACACGATCGCGTTGGGCGGCGTCGAGATCGGCATCATGAAGCCCATACTGGCGCCGAGCGTGGCCCCAAGCGCGGGCTCCAGCGGTGACACGCCGGCCGCAACCGCCACCGCGATCGCCGTCGGTACCACAACCGTGGCGGCGGCGGTGTTCGAGGCCGCTTCCGACATCAGGATGGCGACGCCGGTGAAGACAATCGTCAACCCTGCGGTGCCTGCGCCGGGCACGTAGCTGACCACCCAGCGCCCGAAACTGTCGGCCAGGCCTGTCGAGTCGGCCAGTCCTCCCATGGCCAGTCCGCCGCCGAACAGGAGAATGATCCCCCAGTCAATGTTCGACGCTTCTTCCCACGTCAACGTGAACCGGCGCGCGCGCCAGCTGATCGGCAACACGAACAGCAGCAGCGCCCCGATGATGGCCGCGATGGATTCCGGGAACAGGATTGTGGTTCGCAGGGTCAACCAATGGGTCTGCCCCAGCAGCAGGGCGAGCAGGCCCGGCAGCGTCCACAGCAACACGGTGGCGGCAAACGCCAACACCACGTTGCGTTCGCCAGTCTGCATGGAACCGAGCTTGCGCAGTTCCTCGCGGACCGACGCCGTGGCTGCCGCACTGAGGCGCACATGGCGTGCCGCGGGATACAACATCCAGGCGGCCAGAGCGCCCATCATCACGATGACGAGCGGCACACCCAACGCCATCCAGCCGGCGAACGAAATATCAATGCCGGCGTTTTTGAGCAGCAATGCCTTGCCGATCAGGTTCGGGGGCGTCCCGACCGGCGTCGCCATCCCTCCAATTGACGCCGCAAACGACGTCACCAACATCATCGTCATCGCAAACCGCTGGAATGCCGGGTCGTTCGAGCGTCCCCGGCCCAGTTCCGAAAGCACCGCCATGCCGAGGGGAAACAACATGGCAGTGGTCGCGGTGTTGCTCATCCAGGCCGACAGCACAGCGGCGACCGTGGCGTACACCACGACCAGACGGAGGGCGCTCGTGCCGATCCACGGTGACGCCAACGCTGAAAAAGCCATGCGCCGGTCGAGGCGATGCACAAACATGCCTTCGGCCAGGATGAAGCTGCCGATGAACAGGAAGATGATCGGGTCGGCGAACGACGCAAACGCCGTTCTGGCATTGGTAATGCCCAGCAACACGGCCAGCGTCGGGCCGAGCAGCGCGGTAGCCGCCAGCGGAATAGCCTCGGTCATCCACAGCGTCACCATCAGCGCCAGCACGGCGCTCAGCGTGTGGGCGTTGTCGGACAGACCCGGCGTGGGCAGCAGCAAAATCCCGAGGCACAACAGCGGACCCGCGAAGAGGCCAAACGTGCGACGACGCCGGTTGAACAGCTCCTCTGCGGGAGAGAACGTCGCCCCGGTTTCTGAGGCCTTGTGAAAACGCCTCACGGCGTTCCCCACCATTCAACGGCGCCCGTCAGTTCGGCGCACCCGGTCAGCAGAATCCCTGAGTCAGTCCACTCCACACGTTGTGTGCCTCCAGGCGAGACCACGTCTGAGACGCGAGCCGCGCCGCCGTACATCGCCGTCGCCACGGCCGCCGCACACGCGCCGGTTCCCGACGCTTCGGTGGGGCCCACGCCGCGTTCCCAGATCAGAATCCTGATTCGGTCAGGTGCTTCGACAGTCGCAAGTTCGACATTTGTCCCTTCAGGGAAACACGGATGCACCGCCAAGCCCGCCGCCACGGTGTGCAGCCGATCGAAGGTGAGATCTCCCGGTGGCCCGATGACGACGCATTGCGGGTTGCCGACCCGAAGGACCACGGCGGTGACGGTGTGGCCGGCCACGTCAATTGGCACCTGACGCAGCCCCTCGGGCTGGCCCATCTCCGCCCGACACGAATATCGCGTGCCGTCGATCCCGAGCACCTCGATCGACCGAAGGCCTGCGTCGGTTTCGAGCACCACCTGCGCACCTGGCCCGAGGCCTCTCGTTCGCGCCAGCCAGGCGGCGACGCACCGGATCCCGTTGCCCGAGATTTCGGACCGGCTCCCGTCGGCATTCAGCAGCCGCGTACGGGCCCCTCGCTCGGTCTCGACCACGATCATCAGTCCGTCGGCGCCAATCCCCCCATGCCGATCGCACACCCGGCGCGCGAGGGACGCGACGTCTGCCGACGGGGCCGTGTCGGCGGCTGGCAAGAGCAGAAAGTCGTTGCCGTAGGCATGAGCCTTCACAAGCCGCATCGGCTAGGCGCCCTTCCGGCAGAACGCGAGCAGGTGCCAGCCATACTTCCGCACCCACGAACGCGGCAAAGCGTTGAACGTACCGACGAAGAAGGTGTTGAACGCCAGCCCTTTCCACCCCTTGTGCAGCCGCGACCTCACTGGAAAACGCTCGAAGATCAGGTCCACTTTCGAGAAAGGCTTCAGCAACGCACTGAACTCGGCCGCCGAATACCGTTTGAGTACGGGCGCGTCCTCATGCTCGAGCGGGGTTTTCATGACCTTCGACAAGGCGTTGAGCCACGAGCGCCTGTTGTAGCCCTGAAAGACAGCCAGCCCGCCCGGTCGCAGTACGCGATGGATTTCGGCGACCATCCGACGATCGTTGCCGGTGTATTGCACCACTCCGTGAGCGAAGACCAGGTCAAATGAGTCATTCGCATAGGGGAGGTGTTCGCCATCGACCACATCCAACCTCGCCGACAGCCCCTGGTGCCCAAGGTTCTGCCGCGCCAGCGTGATCGCGCTGTCCGCAATGTCCACACCGGTCACGCGAGCACCGGCTCTGGCGAACCGCACGACCTCCACGCCGGCGCCGCACCCGACATCCAATACGTCCCGGTCCTTCCACTCGTCAAAGTGGATGAGGTTGAGCAGATGATGCAGCTTTTCGAAGTGATACTGGTCGAGATCAGAGAAGAACCCGGGGCTCCCTGGAGCGTGGGTGGAAATCTCAAGATCGTGGATATGGGTATTCCAGTACTCGCGGACGCGTTCGTTCATGCGCGACTTACTATATGGCAGGTATGACACGAGACCTTTCCCGACTGCGCACCGACACCTTTGACGTGCTCGTGGTCGGCGGCGGTATCCATGGCTTGTTTACGGCATACGACGCGGCCGCCCGCGGACTGCGCGTGGCGCTCATCGAGCGGGATGACGTCGGCAGCGGGATTTCTGCCAATCACCAGCGGACCATTCACGGAGGCCTGCGCGCGCTGCAATCGTTCCAACTCCTGAAGTGCCGGAGTCAGATCGCTGAACGGCGCGCCTGGGCACGGATCGCACCGCATCTGCTGCGGCCCCTCCCCTTTCTGATTGGCACGTATCGCGGCACCCGGCGCTCCCGGTGGGCTGTGCGCGCGGGGTTCAAGCTGTACGACGTCATTGGGAAGTCGCGCAACCAGCACGTGTCGCCCGAACTGCATTTGCCGAACACGCGGCTTGAGTCATCCGCCGCCACACAACGCTTTTTTCCCGGCATTGCTGCAAAGGGCCTGTCGGGTGGCGCCATCTGGTACGACTACCAGACGATCCATCCTGACCGCCTGACGTGGACCGTGGCCATGGCGGCCGATCAGGCCGGCGCGGTCGTGGCGACGTATGTGGAGGCAGTCGCGCCGATTCGCGAGGGCGCGCGCCTGACGGGCGTCTCGTGCCGTGATGCCCTCACCGGCGACGTGTTTGATGTGCGCGCGGGCGCTGTGGTTCTCTCGGCTGGCACGGGCCTGGGTGCCCTGCACGAACGCTTCGGCGTCACCGGCGCGCCTCCGCTGGTGCGCGCGATGAACCTGCTGATCGACGGGCGGGCCAAAGACATTGCCCTCGCCGCAGAATCGGCGCAAGGGCGCATGTTGACGGCGGTACCCTGGGCCGGCGGCGTCCTCGTGGGCACGTTCCAACCGGACGGCGCGGTCAACGCCGATGACGCAACCTCTCTCGAACCCATCGTCGAGGCCTTCCTGACCGAGATTCGTTCGGCCTTCCCAGGGCTTGCCGCCTCCCGCAAGGATGTGCGGTTTGTGCACCACGGCCTGGTGCCGGCGCAAAAGACCCCCAGGGGCTTCGACTTGCTGGCGGAACCGCAGTTCCTGACGCACGACGTATTGCCCGGGCTCTTCAGCCTCGTGGGTGTGAAATACACCACCGCCAGGCTGGCCGCCGAGCGTGCCGTGGACGCTGTGGTGCGAGGCGCCGGAAAGAGCGCAAGGCCGTGCCGGACAGGCACCACGGTTCTGCCGCACGCCGACATTGCCGACAGCGACGGCCTCCTGCAGGAAACGTCGCGCGCACTGGGCCTCACACTTGAGAAGGCCGTCCACGCGCATCTGGCCGGGTGGTATGGGACGGAAGGGCCGGCCGTGCTGCGCTGCGCCCATGCCGAGGGCGCGCTGGCGCGCCTCAGCCCGGCCAACCCTGTCATAGAGGGTGAAGCCATCTATGCCGCGCGTCATGCGGCCGCCGTACGGCTTGACGACGTGGTGTTCCGCCGGACTGCGCTCGGGTCAGCGGGCCACCCGGGCGAGCCCGCGCTCTGCCGCGTGGCCGATTTGCTGACGCGCGAATGGGGTTGGACCAGCGACCGGCGCGAGGAAGAATTGGCGCGCGTGCGCCGACGATTCGCGTTGTAGCGGCAAGCGGCGCGGCTGAAGCCACGCCCTACTCTTTACTTCACGGTGAAGGCGTTGAACACCCACGTCAGTCCCGTGGACACGCCCCACCTGGGATCCCGATCGGTGATGCCGAGCATCAGCGCCGCGTCCAGGCGCACCGGTCCACGCGTGAGACGCGAGCCCACGCGCATCGCGGCCCGGCTCTCGGTGCCGACAATCGCGGTGCCGGTGCGTGTGTTTGCGCGGCCATTCAGTTCCGCCACCACCTCGGCGCCATTGGCGATCGCCCGGGCAATCGACACACCGTAGATAAACACGTCGTTCTGCCGGTCGCCGCGCGTCGGATCGCCGAGAATCGCGAACCCGGCATTTCCCACCACGCGGACCTGCTGAACGGTCTTGCCTATCGCAAGGCCGAGTGCGAAGTCCGTGGTATCGAGTCCCAGGCCGCTTTCGTTGCCGGCATTGGGCAGTCGCGTGGCAAACCGAACAGCCATCGACGGGCGTCGCAGGCCTTCGGACACAAAACGGACCTTGGCGCCGACCACCAGATCCTCCACATCCGTCGTCGAATCGCCGGTGATGTCCAGCATCCCGGAGAGGGGCCCCGCGACCCGTTCGGTGATGGCCAACCGATTGCGGAGGCCGCCGTCGATCTGGATCTCGGCGATCGAGCTCACCCCAAAACTCAGGCCCAACGTGCCGATTCTCGAGAGATTGCCTTTCAGGCCCGAGGCCGGAAAGACCGCTCCGCGGCTGTAATCAATGCCAGCCTCGAGCAGAATCTGGCCGGGCCCAACCGTCTCGGGGTCTTCGGTGACCAACGGTCTCGACTGCGCCCACGCGGGCACGGCCAACCCCATCATCACCACGCCGAGCACAAACCTCTTCATCACTGTCGTCATGTGTCACTCCGCGAATCGATCCAAATGGTGACGGGGCCGTCGTTGACCGACGCCACCTGCATATCAGCCTGAAACACGCCCGTCCGGACCACGAGCCCCGCCTCCCGCAGGCGCGACACGACACCCTCGTACAGGTCATTGGCCACGTCCGGCGCAGCCGCCCCGATGAACGAGGGCCGGCGACCCCGCCGCACATCAGCGAGCAGGGTGAATTGCGAGACCGCCAGAACGGCCCCGCCCACGTCCACTACGCTCAGGTTCATCTTGTTCGCCGCGTCGCTGAAAATCCGCAAATCCCGGATCTTGGCCGCGACATAGTCGGTATCGGCCGTTGTGTCTCCGTTCGCCACCCCAATCAGCACAAGAAGGCCCTGCCCGATTTCAGACACGACCCGGCCTTCGATGGAGACCGAGGCAGACGACACGCGGGTAATCACCGCACGCATGAGGGGTTACCGAAGGGCCGCGGCGGTCTGGGCGACCGGGTAGAGCCGCGTATCGAGCAGGTGTCTCGGGGCCACGTTCCCGATGGCCTTGATCATCGAATTCTTGATATCGGGATGTTCCAGTTCCAACTCGGCAATCATGCGCTTGAGGCGCTGCCGCTTCAGGCTCAGGTCGCCGCAGGCGGGACAGCAGCAACCAATGATCGGCAGGTTGTTCTCCTGTGTGTAGGCTCGGGCCTCGGCCTCGGTGACATACACCAGGGGCCGGATGACGATGTGTTTGCCGTTGTCCGAGGTCAGGCGGGCCGGCATGGCCTTGAGCGACCCCTGGAAAAACACGTTGAGCAGCAGCGTTTCGACAAAGTCGTCCATGTGGTGCCCGAGCGCGATCTTGGTAGCCCCCACCGAATCCGCCAGCCGGTACAACACGCCACGACGCAGTCGTGCGCAGAGTGAACAGGGCGTCTCACCGTCTTCGAGGATGTCGTCCATGACGGCGCCGATCGTCGTGTGCTCGATGTCGACTTCCCATCCACGCTCAGCGCACGCCTCGGTCACGGCACTGTGTTTGAAATCCTTGTAGCCGGAGTTGACGTTGATCGCACAAATGGAAAACGTGATGGGCGCACGTTTGCGCAGTACGTCAAGGATCTGGATCAGCGCCCAGCTGTCTTTCCCCCCAGACAGACCGACCATCACGCGGTCGCCGTCTTCGATCAGGTTGTGTTCAAGAATCGCCTGAGTCGTTTTCTTGGCGATGCGGTGTTCGAGTGGTGTTCGGTAGGACATGGTGGTTATTGGCGCAGATGCTGTGTCACGAGAGTATCAACGACACTTGCCCATGTGAAACGCTCGGCCGTGGTCCTGGCCTGGGCGCCCAGGCGCTCCGCGAGTGTCGCGTCGGTGGAGAGGCTGGCCAGCGCTTCCCCCAGCGCCAGCGCGTCCGGGGCTGTGACGAGGCCGTTCACACCGTCCACCACGAGCTCGGCCGGTCCCCCGCTGTCGGTCACGGTGACCACCGCCTTGCCGGCGGAGAACGCTTCCACAGTGACAAAACCATAGTCTTCGCGCTTGGGCACAAAACACACGGCGCGGCACGTCGCGAGGTACTCCACCAACTGCTCATCCGAGACCCGCCCGGCGAACGTCACCCGTCCATCGAGTCCCAGACGCGAGGCCTCGCCACGCAGGGCGGCCTCGGCTTCGCCTTCGCCGGCAATGACACACCGCACACCCTGCGCGGCAGGCGTCGCCAGAGCCCGGAGGATCAAGTCAATCCGCTTGAGCGGCGCGATCCGTGACACCACAAAGATGAAGTCGCCGTACTCGTCGCAGCGGTAATTGCGCTGAGGCGCGGGCGGATACAGTACGCGCGAAGCCACGCCATTCCACCGCTGCAGGCGTTCCTGCACCGTACGCGACTGCGCGAACAGTTCCTTCAGGTGACGCGTGAAGCAATAGGTGTCGGCGGTGTGAATCAACCGGCGTCGCACGCCCTCTTTCCACCGGCCTTTCCACGACAGACGCGACGAGAACTCGTCCCAGAGGTCGTAATACTCCCGCATCGTGTGATTGAGCCAGCACACGTGCGAGGGGTGTCGCACGGCATAGGACGGATACCGCAACGAGATGACGTGATCGACGGGCTGGCCCCCAATCCGGGACACATTAGTCCGCCAGTTCGCGAGGTACTCGGCAGCCTGCTGCCCGAAGGGATGCGATGGCGTGGTGATGAGTCCGGCATCGTGCCCCGCGTCCTGGATGGCGGTGACCAGGGCCCGCGCGATCACCAGATGACCGCCTTCGACATGCGGCGGTGATGACGTAATGACTGCGACGCGCGCCATGCGATCAGGCTCGCAGGTCGCCGCCGGACTGGCCCGGGGGCTGGTCCAGCACACGCGCCGGCACGCCCACGGCCCTGGCGCCGGCCGGGACTGAGCCAAGGACGACTGCGCCGGCGCCAATAATCGCGCGGTCGCCGATGGACACGCCATCAAGTACTTTGGCGCCCGCACCAATCCAGACACCGGCGCCCACGGCGATGCCGTCTGACTTCCTGGGCTGGGCGTTCACCGCCACGGTCGGGTCACTGAAGTCGTGGTCGCCACCAATGAGATACGAATACGCGGCCAGCAGCGTGTGCGGGCCGATCGTGACTCGCCCGGCAGAAAACACCTCGCAGTTGAATCCGATGTTCACCCCGTCCGCCAGCGTGATGTCGCCGTTTTTGCACGACAGGATGGTATTGCGCCCCACGAACACGCCATTCCCGATGTCGATGCCCCGATTGGTTTCGCCTTTGGCATCGAGCAGGCAGTGGTCGTCGATCACCACGTTGTCACCGATGTGAATCTTGTGCGGGTGACGCAGCACAACATCACGTCCAAACACGACGTTACGTCCGCAGCCGCCAAGCAGTAGCGGATACGTGACCTTGCGGAGCATCAACCCCAGCGCGCCAGGCACGCACTGGGCGAGCAGCATGATGGCTTCGTATTTGATCAACGCCCCCCAGCCGGGTTTGCCCACGATGAGCGCGCTGTACTTCGCGCGCGCCCCTCCGGGCGCGTGGAACAACTGATCCTGCGCGCGCGGAATGTCCTGATCAGATCCAGTGCTGGCCACGGTACCACTCCAGTGTGCGCCCAATCCCGTCACGCAGATCCACGGCCGGCGCGAACCCGAGTTCGGCGCGTGCCCGCGAAATGTCAAACGCCCGGCTCTTGGTGAAGAAGTCTACACGCCGGCGATAGATCGGCGGCGCAACGCCGAAAGGCGCGCACACCGCCTCGCAGGCGGCACCCGCCAGCCAGAAGGGCCACACCGGCAACCGCAGCCGGGGCGGGGCCACGCCGGCCACCGACGCGGTCATCCCGATCAGTGCCTCCAGCGTCGTCACCTCGCCCCCGGCGAGAATGTAGACGCGGCCCGCCGCTGCGGGCACCGTGCCGCACAGGCGGAAGCCATCGCACAGGTCCTCCACATAGGTCAGGTGATAGAATATTTTGCCGTCGCCAAGCAGCAGGAAGCGGCTCCGCGCCACTCCACCAAACAACTTGAGCAGCCGGCGATCCCCAGGACCATAGATTCCGGAAGGTCGCGCGATCACCAACTCGACCCCGGTCTCCTTCGCGGCGGCGATGGCCAGGCGCTCCCCTTCGACCTTGGTTTCCTGATAGATGTCTCCCGGTCGCAGCGGCGCGTCTTCGTTCGCCGGTGGGTGTTCCACATCACCGTGCACGCCCACGGTGCTGCAGTGCACCACGCGCCGAGTCCCGGCGCCGGCGGCGGCCCTGACGAGCGACTCCACGCCGACGGCGTTCACCGCGCGATAGGCTGACGCGGGCAACCCGGCGGTGCGATAGAGCGCGCCGATGTTGTAGACGACGTCGATGTCGCGACACGCGGCGCGCAGACTGGCGGCGTCGGTCAAGTCGCCCCGCACGACTTCGATTCCTGCGTCGGCCAGGTCCCGCGCCTGTGCCGGTTGCCTGACCATGGCGCGGACGCTGTCACCCGCCGCCACCAATCGCCGGACGAGGTGTCCACCCGTGAATCCGGTGGCCCCGGTGACGAGCACTCTCACCGTTCGGCCACCATGGTCACGGGCGATCCCGCCAGCCGGAGCAGGCCGACGGCGCTGAGCACACGCTCGAGCCCGCGCGTGAAGCCCAGTGAGCCCACCGCCTTGTGAAACGCGATCGGAAGCACGAACTGTCGATGGATGTAGGCGACGCGGAATCCGTGTGCTTCAAACGCGGCGATGACGCTGCGCTCCGACATCACGCGGTACGACTCGACCTTGTGCCCCACGGCGCGCCTGACGTGGCGAACACCGCTCTCCACCGCGGCCACGCTCGAGATGGACGGAAAATCCACTACGACGCGGCGCCGCGCCACCCGGCACAACTCGCCCACGCACCGCGACCAGTCGGGCGTGTGCATCAGGACACGCAACGACACGGCCCCGTCAAAATGCGCGGCCGGAAACGGCAGGGCGTGCGCGTCGCCCACATCGAACGTCGCCGACACGCCTGCAGCGGCGGCACGCTCGCGCGCGACATCGAGCATCTCGGATGACGCATCCACACCCGTCACGGCCGCCCCAGCTCGCGCCAGACCAATGGCCGCGCGCCCCGTGCCAGTCCCGACATCCAGCACGGAACAGCCCGCCAATGGCTGGTCGCCAGCACCGGTCGCCAGGGGTGAAAACGCGTCCATGAGCAGGGTCTCCTGCTCGGCAAGCAGATACCGGCCGATGGGCCCGCTGAACCGCAGGGTGTCGAACCCCTCTGCCACGTCCTTGCTGGCGTAGTGCGTATAGCTGTAGTGCTGACGATTCACCGGACCAGGACCTCGTACGCGCGGCGTGTCTTTTCCACGAAGGCCTCGTCACTGTACTTCGTCGCGGCCAGAGCCCGGGCGCGTTCGCCGATGGCGACGGCGCTGGGGTCACTCAACGCCCGGAGCAGCCCCTGCGCCAGTTCGTCCGGAGTCGCGCCCGTCAGAATCGCCACATCGTCATTCAGGACCTGCGTGTGGGTGCGAAGACGGGTGGCCACAATCGGGCGGCCCGACCGGAGGTATTGGTAGATCTTCAACGGCGTGTTCGTGCCACTCGAGCGCGGCGACACGAGTGCGGTAGCCGCGTCGAGGTACGCCGGCACCTCGTCAGCGGGCCGCTGCCCCGTAAAGATGACGGCCGACGACAGGCCGAGACGTTCCACTGCGGCTCGCGCGCCGGCGACCTGTGCCGGCTCGCCGCCCACCATGACGAGTCGCGCCTCCGGACGCGCAGTTACCACGACTCGCATCGCGTGGTAGAGCAGGTCCAGTCCCTGGTAAGCCTCAAACGTTCCCGTATACAGCACCACCGGCGTCGTCTCGCCCAGGCCCAGGGACCGGCGCACCACGAGACCCGTGCCGGCAGACGGCGCCGCTCCTGAACCGGCCGCGTTCTCAATCAAGACGGTTGGGACCGGCAGGTTGAGCGCCTTCACGGTGTCGTCGAGATCTTCGCAAATCACAATGACCACGCCCGACCGCTTGATCATCAGGCGTTCGATCCATCCGAAGAATGAGGCCAGGCCCTTGAACCTGCCATACCCGAAGTTCGAGATCTGCTGAGGCAAGCTCGAGTGCATGTCGTACAGATGCGGCTTGCGCAGCAGCGCGGCGAGCACAATCCCGATCGCGCCGCCTTCCTCGTGTGAGTGGATGACGTCGTACCGGCGCGTCACGGCCAATCTCAGCGCCGTCAGCGACAGCAACGCATCAAGCGGCACTTTCGCCCACGAGGGCCCGATTCGCACGCGGGAAACAAACGGTGGGGCCATCGAGCGCACGATTCGCAGCCCTGGCATCTCGACGTCACTGCCAAACGGATACGTGACGAGATCGACGGTGTGCCCGAGGGTGGTCAACGCCCGAATGCGGTGTAATTCAGAAAATGGGGTCCCCCGGGGCTCGAAAAACGGCTCCGGCGCGATCATGAGAATGTGCATGCCGTCAGGGCCCGATCGCGTGGGCGTTGGGGCTGCCACTGATTGTACACCCGCGTGTTACACTTCGCCGCCGGTAGACACTGGCGTCGAACCTGATGACATACGCGCCCATTGGTCCTGACGCCCTCGGCCCCGCCAGCGACAACGACGCCAACGAGCCGCCCGTGCGATCGGGGCGCCAGACGTTGATCTGGACGATCAAGATCGTCGTGTCCGCCGGCCTGCTGTACGCCCTCCTGTCGCGCGTGGACCTGTCGCGGCTCTGGGCCACCGCACGAACCGCCTCCATCGCCTGGCTCGCAGCCGCGCTCGGCCTGTATTTTGCGATGGTGTTCATCAGCGCGTGGCGTTGGGGCGTGCTGCTGCACGCACAGCACATCATCGTGGGGCTCGGGCCGCTGCTTCGGTCCTACCTGGTCGCCACGTTCTTCAACAACTTTCTGCCCTCGAATATCGGCGGCGACGTGATTCGCGTGCGTGACACCGCACGTGTGGCCGGGTCCAGGACGCGTGCAGCCACCGTCGTGCTTGTGGATCGCGGGATCGGCCTGCTGGCCCTGGTGTTCATCGCCGCCATCGGTGCATCACTGGCCTCGGCGTCAAGCCCGGTCATTGCTGCGCTTGGTCCAGGTTTGTTGTGGCTGGCATTGGGCGTCGGCACACTGGCTGGCGGCATCGTCCTGCTGAAGCCCGGCGCCGTAGGCCGGCTGCTGGCACCGCTCAAGGCCCTCCACCAGGAGTGGGTGGAGGAACGCATCGGCCGGTTGGTGGGCGCGTTGGCACGTTTTCGGGAAACGCCCGCAGCCCTGGCGCTCGGGTTTGGCGGCGCCATTGTTGTGCAGGCGGTGCTCGTGCTTTTTTATGCGGCGATCGCGCGGGCGATCAACGTGCCGATTCCCCTCGCGCATCTGGCGGTGCTGATTCCCCTGTCGTTCATCGTGCAGATGGCCCCGGTCTCGGTGAACGGACTCGGCGTGCGCGAAGCGACGTTCAGTTATTACTTTGCCCGGCTGGGGCTGCCGTTGGAATCGGCTCTGGCGCTGTCATTTCTGGGCGCCGCGCTGGTGATGCTTTTCTCACTCTCGGGCGGCGTCGCGAACATGACGGGCGGTCAGCGGGTGGCCGACTCGGGCCAGCGCACCACTTCGTAGAGCGAGACGGGGCCTGTCGTGACGAGCGGCCGCAGATACTGCGCGTAGGGCGGGAACCGGCCTGACATCACCGCCGTCGCCGGCTCGTTGTAGGTGCGCCAATCGATGGCGACGTAGCGCACACCCCGTTCGCGCAAGAGCCGAAACGACTCATCATCCGGAAACCCATTGATCGGCACCGCAATCGCCTGAATGTCCGGGGGGATGAAATCACTGTATCCGTTCACCAGGGGTTGCCAGTGCCACATGGACCAGAACATGTGCTCGACGTGGGGAAACCATTCGCCGCGGCGATACGGAAACTGCAGCACGAGAGTGCCCGCCCTGGGCATGCCCGCAAGCACCTGATACGCCTCGGGCACCGGCGGCACGGTGCGCAGTGGCCATACGACGCGTAACTCAATCACCACCAGCGCCAACATCAGCGGCACGAGCCACAGCCTGCGCGGACCCGAGGATGACAACGCGGCCACGCCCCATCCGGCGAACACGGCCAGCCCCATCAAGACGAGGACGCCAAAACGCGAGGGCGCCCGCAGGAACGACATGAACGGGATGATGTCAGCCAGCCAGCCGTACAAGCCTGCGGTCGGGCCCAACGACGCCCACACAGCCATCATCGTCAGGCCGACGTAGAACCAGAAGACCCGGCGCGCCGGCGCAAATGCGGACGAGACCACGAGCCCCAGCAGACCGAGGGCCAGGATGGTGATGCCAGGAAACAACACTTCACCCGTACGGCCGACATACGCGTCGAGGCTCGTGCGCAGGGACTCGGGCAGCACCTTCGTGAAGGGGCCCGACTGCCCGCGCATGTAGGTGCGGTGATCGGCCGACAGATCGCGCGCCTCTTCAACATTCAAGGCGGACCGGAAGCCCACCTCATCGCGCATCGTGGCGTACGGCATGGCCACGGGAGCCACCAGCAGCGCCGCGACGAGGACCGCAGCACCAAGCCCCATCCAGTAACGTCGGGGATGCGGCTGCCCCGCCGCAAACCACAACGCGGCGAACCCCACGGCCAGCCCCATCATGATTCCGTAGTACGCGCACGCGAGCACGGAGAACGTGAGTGTTGCGCCAAGCACACTCCCCCGCCCGAGGCTCGGCGCTTCGGCAAAGCGATGCCACACGATCAGGACCAGGGGCACAACAAACACGAGCAGCAACTGCACATGTGCGGTGTGCGCCGACACGTAGGCAGAAAACGCGAAGCCCGCGGCAGGTGCCACTCCCGCCCACGGTGATCCCGTCAGCCGCCGCACGAGGTGCCAGGTCAACACAAAGGCCAGCACCAGACTGATGTAGACCACCACGTTATGCGCCGCGATCGGATTGCCCGTGATCGCATAGACGGGCGCCGCCATGGCGCCGGCCACGAGGTTGGCCTCGGAGTACGCCAGTGTGCCCTGATGCGGATGGAAGATGTTCGCGTTGAAGACGTTCGCCGGGTCGCTGAGCAACGCGTGCGCGACCCAGGCCACGTTCCACACGCTGAACTTGCCGTCGTGTGTATCAATGCGCGCGAGTTGCCCCGGAGCCGACATCATCGGCCAGGTCATCAGCACGGCGAGCACGGCGCCGAGGAGTGTGGCAAGGAGCGTCTGCCGTCTCATGTGCGGCTATCTGATGATCAGGGGCAGCACACGCACGCCGAGGAACCGGGTGTCGGGCGACCCCGTGCTTTCGGCCGGTGTGAAACCAGTGTCGGTGGTGATGTTCAGGCGCCAGATATAGCTGACCTGATCTTCCACGTTCTTGAATGGAAATCCCCGATCCGGAGCGAACTGCACAATGGCGGCCTGATTCGGACCGAGTGACACCCTCGCTCGCCGGCCGTCGAGTTCCATGTCGACGATGACCGCCAAATCACCGGCGGTCAATGTGAGCTGAAGACGACGCTCCGGCAGGTTTGTGCGCACCAGCAACTCTGCGCGGGAACGCCCTCGCGTCCAGAAGGTCACGCCGTCTTTTTCTCGCAGCCATGAGTTCTTGTCGAGATACATCAACTGAAATCCCGGGTGCCCTGGCTTCGCACCAAATCCACGAACCATCAGGTCACGCTCGGTCGCCACCGGCAGGTCGTTGTAGTTGGTCAGTTCGACGGGAAGCAGGCGAAGCGGACCGCTGAACGCGCGATCACCAGGACGCATGGACGTATCGAACGGGCTCAACACGAGGGGTGACATGAAGACTCCGCCGACCAGCCAGGGCACGAGCGATGCTGCCAATGATCGGACTGGCGGAATCAGGAACACGGCCACGCCGTAGACCCCCATGAAATACCGGTTGCCGACCGAACCTCCGCCGCCCATGAAGGTGTACGGCAAGGTGATGAGGAACACCATGACCTGTGCTGCGATTCCCGCCAGCACGAACCACTGCCAGGGCTGGCGCCCCTTTCCCGCCGTCAGGAACGCGGCCAACGCAAAAACAAAGGGAAAAAAATACGCCACGACTCCGCCATAGCGACCAATGACGAAGTATCCGAGGTTGGCCCGGAGGTTGCTCGAGAACATCTGCGGGTCAAACCACACGTTCGTGAGCGCCTTGCTCGTTTCCCTCGGAGCGCATACCTCGAGTCCTGCGCCAGGGGTCTCGAGTGGAAAAGCGTCATGGCAGGTGCGCCGATCGAACCCGCCCTGATAGTTCCACTCTCCACTGATGGCGCGATTCGCACCAAACCCAAGGCCTGCCGCCAGTACAAACCCGGCCGCCACGGCCGCGGCACGGCGCCACTCCCCCTTCCACAGCCACCACAGGCCCATCGGTACGCCGAGCAACGCGTTCGTGAGTTTCGAAAACGTGAGGATGCCGACGATCACCGCAGCTACAACGTCGGAAGCGGGGCCTCTCAGCCACGCGGTGCGTGACGATGGGGATGGGGGCGCGACGAATTTGTAGAGCCAGCAGAAGTACGCCACCACACCGAGCGCGAAGTTGAAGAGCTCGGGCGCGATCCACGCCCAGTAGACGGGCACCACGGTCGGAATCAGGAATCCCGCCGCGAGCACCACGCTCACGCTCACCGAAGACCGCGCGCTGATGAACACATACGCGCACACAAATCCCAGCGCCAACAGGAGGCTGTTGACGACATAGAACCCCTTCGTGCCCAGGACCGCCACGAACGGTGCGGCGAACAGCGGATACGCGAACGACTTGCCGTAAAAGAGCCGGCTCTGGTCCGAATCAGGCTGGCCATCGCGCGTGATACCGCGCTTGAGAAACACGCCACTGGGACCGCCGGGAAATTCGCGCCGCGTCCGTTCGATGTCCTCGTGCCGGTACTCGAGGTCAAAGTCGCGCGCAAGACTGTGCCCCATCAGGTAGTAGGTCGCTTCATCGCTCTGGAAGCCTGGCGTCGCCGTCGGATCCGCCGGAGTGCGGCGAACCCCGACAGGGTCCATCCACAACGCGATGGCCGTAAGTACGACGAAGACGACAGCAGCCGACACCCAACCGGCGCGCCAACGCGCGTCAGCCGCTGTCGAAATCACGCGCGCGCCTTCCCGGTCAGGAAGCCCAGGTCCACTTCCTCAGCCACGCGCCGGTGTCGCGGCCGCGACTCCCGGTGCAGCACCTCATAGAGTTGCTCCATCTTCCGGACAAACGCGCTGATGTCGTACGTCTCGGCCGTGGTGCGCGCGGCCGCACCCAGGCGCAGGCGCTCGCTGGGCGAGTCCACCAAACGGATGATGCGGTCGGCCAGCGCCCGGGCGTCGCGCCGCGGCACGATCAACGCGTCTTCGTCCGGCGTCAGCACCTCCATCAATCCATCCGCATCAGTGGCGACGATGGCGCGCGAGGCGCCGAGAGCTTCGAACACGGTGAGCGGCGTGCCTTCCCACAACGACGGGAAGACCGAGACGTCAAACGCCGCGAGCGCTGCACGAACATCCTTCACAAATCCACCGAAGACAAAACGATCACCCAGACTGAGTGCGGCGGCCTGCGCCTCGAGGCTCGCGAGGAGCGGCCCTTCCCCGAACAGGAAGAATCGCGCGTGCGGCCGGGCATCCACGACGAGCCGAGCGGCCTCAACCAGGTACTGATTCCCCTTCGAGTCGTGCAGTCTCGTGACCGTCCCCATGACCACGTCGTCTGGCAACACGCTGAGCGCGGCGCGTGTGGCGGCGCGTTCCGAAGGCGTCACGGGCTGGCCGAACTCATCGAGGGGGGCGCCAAGGTAGACGACCTTCACCCGCTTGGGCCTGACCAACCGTGCCCCTGTCACGAACTCGGCGGTGCTCCGCGACACCGCGAGGGCCACGTCGGTGTATGGCTCCAGCATCCAGTCAGCCACTTTCTGGAACCAGGGGGTGCTGGTGAGGTTCGCGTGTTCGTGCAGGACGACCGGAATTCCCCGCATCGCGGCCGCGAGGCGCCCGAAGGTCGTGGCGCCGTATCCGTGCAGGTGCAGTACGTCGATGTGTTTCGCATCGATGATGCGTAACAGGGCGAAGAGCGTTCGGGGATCGAATTTGCCCCGCTCCAGATAGGTGATGTCGATGCCCAGCGCGTCGAGCGTTTCTTCAGACAGGTCGCGTTTGCGGAGGCTGACGAGCGAGACCCGGAAGCGGGACGCATCAAACCTGGGAATCATCCACGCAAAGAGGCGCTTGACGCCGTGCATGCGCGACCCTTCCCATCCCAGGTGGTCGCAGACTTGGAGGATGTTCAACGGGCGCTGGGGTGGCATCAAGAGGACGTTTGCGGGATGGCCGTCATTTTAGCGCCCATGTAGAATCTGCTGCAATGATCTTCAAGGCCGGGCAGCTGGCGTTCAGAGTGCTCCTGGCTGGCGGCCTCATGTGGCTGGCCACCCGGAACGCCTCGTGGACCGAGGTTGGTGCCGCCCTTGGACGCGGCTCGTGGGCATGGTTTGGCGTGTGTCTGGGGCTGGTGGTGGTCGATCGCGCCCTCATGGCCTGGCGCTGGCTGGCACTCCTGCGCGCGGTTGAGCCTGCGCCGCGCATACCGCTTCACCAGGTCGTCAGAATTTTTTTTGTGAGCACTTTTGTCGGGACGTTCTTACCTGGCAGTATTGGCGGGGATGCAGTGCGCGCCATCAGCCTGACCCGACTGGGATCGCCCGCGCAGCTCGCGGTGGGGTCGGTTGCAGTTGACCGGCTCCTGGGGACCGTCTCGGTGCTGCTGATGGCCGCCGGCGGGTTGATTCTGGTGGGCCGGCTCATCGACGGCCGCCTCCTCGCGTTGTCGGTCGTCATCGCGATCATCGGCGTGGCCGGCACCTTGCTGCTGCTGTTTGATTCGAGCATCCTCACCGGGCTCGTTCGCTGGGCCGGGGAAGGCCGATTCCCGACGCTGGAGCGGCTCGCGCAGAAGTGCCTGACCGCGATTCGCCAGTATGGCGACCATCGAGGCGTGCTCGTCGGCGTGCTGCTCGCGTCCATCGGCGTTCAGGCGCTGCGGTCGGCGCAGGCGTGGTGCCTGGGGCTGGCGATCGGCCTGACGGTGAGCGGCGTGTGGTACTTCGCGCTCATTCCCTTTGGGGTACTGGCGTTCCTGCTGCCCTTCTCTGTCTCTGGCCTGGGCGCCGGCACGGCGTCGTTCGTCCCGCTGTTCGCGCTCGTCGGGGTTCCGGCCGCCGACGCGGTGGCGCTCTCACTGCTCTTCTGGTTCCTCGGCGTTGTGGGCAACTTGCCGGGTGGTATTTTGATGATCGTCGGCTCAAATTTTCCTCGATCCGGCTTGGCGTCCAGCTTGCATAGGTCCTGACGTGGCGGCCCTATCGGCGGACTGAATCTCGTCCGATATGGCCTTCAGCCAGTACGTTTTGTTCGAGGGCCCCATATGCCGATCACGATTTTCGCGCGCCGCCCACACGTCTTGTCAGTCGCGGCGTTCCTGGTACTCGTCGCCGTTGCTGGTTGCGAGCAGAACAAAACCAAGAACCCGCTGAGCCCGCAGATTGCCGGGGCCATTGCAGGTGTTGACATCACATTGCCCAAAGTCCTGGAACCAGGGACCGGGTGGAAAATTGAAGACAAAAATCAGCCCATCACACTGCTGATCGAAAACCCGTCGAGCAGCAGCCCTCGCCCGTTCACGCTGCGTGCGGAGCTTGCAACCGACGGCGCCTTCTCGAACATTGTTTTTTCCGCGTCCGGGCTGACGCCTGGCCCGAATGGCCGTACGAGCCTTCGGTTGCCCGACAAACTCGCCCCTGGCCGCAGCTACTTCTGGCGGGCGCGCGCTGAAGATGGCGCCAACAGCAGCGAGTGGTCGGCCGCCGCACAGTTCGACATCCTGATGCCGATCTTCATCGGCACGCCGACGGCGAAGTCCCCGTCAGGGAATGTGCGCGTCACCACCCGCTCGCCCACATTGGTCGCCAGTAACGCCGCCACCACGGGGCCGCACGGCGCGCTGTTCTATTTCTTCCAGATTTCCAGCACGGATGCATTCACCAGCCAGAGCGCAGGCGCCGAATCACCGGTCGGTGGCGGGGGCGACACCTCGCTGACCATCCCGGCAACCCTTCCCTACGACACCGTCGTCTTCTGGCGCGTTCGCATTACTGACGGCCTGAACGTGGGCGGCTGGTCGAGGACAGAAGTGTTCCGAACGCCCGTGGCGCCGGTGGTCGTCCCGCCTCCCCCACCACCAGGCGGCGGAGGCGGCGGAGGCAATGGCGGGTCCTGCGCCGGGAACAACGGCGATGCGCTCGTCCAGTGCATCGCAGCGAAGTATCCCAATTACCTGGTGCCCGTGGGTTCGCTCGGGCAGCGGCAGAGCAACATGATGTTCCTGCGCGACCGCATCATCGAAGCCGGCCGGTGTGGCGGCATGGACCTGGCCTGGAACCTCAAGCGCGGTGGGCCCGAGATCAGCATCGACTTCCTGGTGCACATGGATAACGGTACGCTGAGGGGCATTGACATCGCCTTCGACTACGACAACATCAACACGCCGCTCAAGCTCTACTGGGGCGAGGGTACATTCCCCTATTACGGCGGCTACCCGCAGTTCAGCTGTTCGGGGGTCTGACACCACGCGTCGCAGCGGTACACGTAAAAAGGGGCAAGCGCTGCATGCGCTTGCCCCTTTTCTTTTTCGAAATCGCGAACACCTAGAACTTGATCCGGACGCCGCCGCCGATCTGCAGTCCACCGACGTCGAGTTTGGTGGTCGGGGTCAGGTTGACCTTGGCCGCTGCGTAACGGACGAAGGCGCCGACACCAATGTTCTTGGTGAGCAGATACCGGCCGTCGACACCGGCCATGACACCCCACACCGACTTATCGACGGTCTCAAGGTTCACGGTCACCGTCGGCGAACTTCCCTCGACGATTGAGGCCCCCACAACCGTCTCGTGCTTCACGGCAGCCACGGTCGGGCCCAACATGGCCATGACTTCGAACTTCTCGGTGACTGGAATCATCCAGCCAAACAACACGCTCGTCCAGAGTTCGGAGTGTTTCATGCCGGCCACGCCGCCCGTCACCGACCGTGCCTGGTCGTAAAACGCCGGGTGGGGGATGACCGCCGTCGTCAGGCCATCGCTGTCACCAGTGCGCCCCGACACGCTGAGCGCCACGGCCATATTGCTCCAGACCCGAATCCCGCCGGTGACATCCCAGATGGCTCCGCCTTTTACTTCGCGCGTGGTGTCCACTTTCGCAGTTTCGTCGTAAAGAGGAAAAGAAAGCGAGGTCGCGACATTTTTCTTCCCGGTCTGGACGCCTCCGCTCACGTTGAGGAAGACCCGATCGGTCCACTGGAGCATCTGAGCCTGGGCGTCAGCCCCTCCCAGAAGCATGGCGCTGAAAACCATTCCTACCACTACTCTCTTCATCATTTCGGTCCTTTGATCGAGTACCCGCAATCGTTTCACTTCGGTGCGGACTGAGATATCATACAACGCACGTCCATGGTAATGGCTGGTGCGCGAGCCCAGCAACCGAAAAACTCGTTGGAGAAACACTCAGCATGCGTACGAGACCTGCAATCGCCCTCGTGTCCGGCACCCTTATCCTGGCAGTGGCTGTGGCCTGCAGCCAGCCCGGCACCCCGTCGACCCCATCACCGACCGCACCGGCGTCGGACGATCTCGGCCCTGGCGGCTCCACGCTGAAAGTACCTGCACCCACACTGCAGTCGCCCGCCAACAACGCGCAGGTGACGACCACCACGAACATTTCGCTCGTCACGGGCAACGTCGCCGGCACCAACATCGCCTTCCCGATCACGCTTGAGTATGAGGTGCGCCTGCTTGGGAGCAATCCCGCCGGCACGCTCATCGCCAATCCGAAAGTCCCGCAGTCGGCCGGCTCCAGCACCACGTGGGTGCTGCCCAACCAGCTCGACACCAGTGCGCTGTATACATGGCGCGTGCGCGCCACGTACAGCGGCGCGTTTGGTCCGTGGTCCTCGACCTTCACGTTCAAGGCGCCCGACATTCCGCCCTCGTACATTCGGGGCAATGAGATCTTCGACTCGCTGACCGACGGCAAGACCGTTGGCACGATCAACGGGCCCGTGCAGTTCATTCCCGGAGTCGGCGTCAAGATGCTCGGGCAGACCAGCAATATTCAATATGTCCTGCCGACTACGCTCACCGAAGGCACGTTGTCGATGATGGTCACCGGGGTTGATGAATCGAACCCCGGCGACAAGTCCAAGATCATGTCGATGATGGAAGGCGGCGGCGATATTACGGGCAATGACTACCGTATGACCGCCGAACTGCGTGGCCGGAGCTATGTCACTCCGGGCGCCGTCCAGGCGCGCATTATTACCGGCGATGCCGGCGACGAGGAGCACATTCACGACACGCCACGCATCGTGGTGGACTTCAACGACGAAGACTGGTTCCTGTGGCGCGCCACATGGCGCAACGGGAGCTTCACGCTCGAGGTCAGGCGAGGCGGACCGAATGGTCAGGTCATGTATAGCGCGACGGTCGGCACGAGCACTCGTGCGTACCGCCCGATTCCCCATGTGATCTTCATCGGCGCCCCAGTCGGCCGCGCCGGCCCCATCGACGCGACGGCCGCGGGGATGATCGCCAAGAACCTCTGGGTCTCGCCGCTCCAGACCCGGCCGACGTTCCCCTTCCCGGACATGCTCGCGAGCCCCTCGGGCCGGTAAGTCGATCGATTTCGTTTGACACGAAGGGCGGCCCCCGCGGCCGCCCTTCGTGTGTCCCAGCCCGTCTCTTGACTCACTGCTCTGTTGGTGGAACCATCGACTCGCTCATGATCCGAACCGTCGGCCGCGGCCTGGTCCTGCTGGTCGGTGTTGGCGTACTGCTCTCCTCGTGGGCGATGCTCCCATCGCTGCTCGACCTTCCTCTCTATTTCCTCGTCGCAGGAATCTTCACCCTGCCGGGATGGTCGCTGGCTCGCTGGGTCTCCGGCAACGACGCGGACCGGCTCACTCGCGCCATCCTGGCGCTACCCTTGGGATATGCCTCTGGCGCGCTTAGCTGTGCGGCGCTGCGCCTGTTTGGCGTCTCATCCCCGTTCGCCGTGCTGGCGTCCAGCGCCGGCCTCGCCGCGCTACTGACGTTCATCGTCAGGCGCCCACAGGCTGGTGTCGTGGCACTCGTACGGCTCGACGGACACGATCGCGTGGCGCTCGGCGTCCTGTGGTGCCTGGCCCTCGCGGTGGTCGGTCCTGTCTTCGCGCTGGTCGGAAACACGACCCCCCTGGGGCTGGCGTATCGCGCGTATTTCAACGCGGATCTGTTCGTGCACATGACCGTGGTGGCCGAGTTCGCCAAAGGCACGGTGCCGCTGGCCAATCCCTTCTCACCGCTCGAGGCACTCCCCTACTACTGGACCTACTTCACGCTGCCCGGCGTGTTCTCGCAGTTGAGACCGACCCTCCCTGTAGACCCCGCCATCATGCTGACCGATACCGGAATGGCGCTGGTGTTCATCAGCGTCGGATTCCTGGCCGTGCGCAATTTCGGTGCGTCCGCGCTGGCCGGCGCAGTCTCCTGGGCCACGATTCTCCTGGCCTCAAGCTTTGAAGGCGCCTACTTCCTGTGGGATCAAATCGCCACGGGCAAGCCCATCGCGGAATTCCGCACGTGGAATATCGACGCGGTGACGCGATGGGTCTGGAATCTGCCAGGTGTGGATGGGTTTCAGCGTGCGATGTGGTGGACGCCTCAGCATCTGATGGCGCTCACCCTCGCACTCATCCTGCTGCTGGTCATCGCTCGCCCCCGCCGCACCAACACACTCGGCCCATCAGTGCTGGAAGGGCTCTTGCTGGGTGCCATGCTTGCCATCAGCAGTTTCAACGGCACACTCCTGGTCGGGTCCTATGCCGTGGCACAGGTCGCCATCCTGTTGGGCGAACGCGGCCGCGGGTTTGGCGCCTGGCTGGTCTCGCGCTCCATCGCCGCCGCCATCGTCGTCCTGTTTCTCGGCCTGACCCTGGGCCTGGGCATGGTGCAGTCCACGCCCAACGCGTTTCTGATCGGGTGGAATCGTTTCTTCCTGCGCGGGCCGTGGACGTTTGTGCTGCTCAGCTTTGGTCCGGCGTTGTTTCTGGCGCCGCTCGGCCTGCGCGCGGCGTTTCGCGCCTCCAGCAGACTCGTGATCACACTGGCGTCTATCCTCGCCGTCATCACGGTGGTCTTCCTGTTTGTCGATCTCCGCGGACATGAAAACACGCAGGTGACCTTTCGCACCGGGCACTTGCTGTACCTCTGCCTCGGGATCCTCCTGGCATTTGCCATCGATAGCTGGCGGGCCGCGGGCCGGTGGCGGTCAGTCGCGCTGTCCACCGCGCTCGCGCTCGGATCGGCGGTCGCATTCCCGACTGTCGCCCTCGATTGGTACAACGCCCGTGACATTTCAAACGTCGAGATCAGCCCGGGTAATTTCCCCTGGACGGTGCACATCAGTCCCGACGATGACGCAGCGGCGCAGTATATTCACGCGGTCCTTCCCCCGACAGCGACCGTTCAGACCGATGCGCTGCCGCGCGATCGAAACACCTGGGCGTTCGTGACGGCGTTTGCCAGACGAAGGATGGCGGTGGGCAACGGGCTGTTCACGCTCAATCCCCTGCGGTACCAACCGGCGATGGCGAAGGTTCACGAGGCGTATCAAAGCCCGTCAGCCGAGGTCGCCCACGCCGCGTTCATCGAACTGGGCGTGGACTACTTCTACGTAGGAGACGTGGAACGAAAGGCCAACGGCGCATCAGTCATGAAGTTCGCGCTTCACCCGCGCCTGTTCCAGCCCGTGTACTGGCGCGGTAGCGTCGAGGTGTTCAAGGTCGTCAGGTAGCCCCTGCCACGAGCAGGGCGTCATCCCAGCTTGCGCGCGATGACCAGGGTTTGCCCAATCCAGTACGGCACATGGAGGCTGCCCGCGCCGACGCCAGTGACCATCTTTCCAGCCAGACGCGCCAATGGCCCGGCCACAGGCTCGCCGCGCTTGATCACGTAGCCCAGTTCCAGCCACTGGATGTGCGGCTTCATGCGCACCACCTGAAAACCCACCTTCTGCAGCATCTGCCCCAGCGTCTGGCGGGTGAAATAGTAGAGGTGGGTGCTGAGCAGCATCAGCCAATGCCGCCCCATGAGTTTGGCCGCCCAGCTGCCGATGTCAGGACAGTTGACGATCAGCAGACCGCCGGGCTTGAGGACGCGTTGGCACTCACGCAGAAACCCCTGGGGATCGTGGGTGTGTTCGAGCACATCCCAGACCGTCACGACATCAAACGCGCCATCCGCATAGTGCTGGTCGAAGAGTGTGCCGGGCTGGATGTCGATGCCATACGTGCGCTTGCCCCAGGCGCCGAGCCAGGTGTTGGGTTCGCATCCAAAGACCGTCCAGCCCCGCTGGGTTGCGACATGCAGGAACGACCCAGCGGCGGTGCCGACGTCGAGGAGATGCCCGCGCTGTGGCGCGAGGCGTTCAATCATGTTCAACGCTCGCGCGAAGGTACGCTCACGGGCGGGAGCCTGCGACACAAATGTCTCGTCCGTGCCGTCACGGTACCCTTCGAGAATGACGTCCGCCCGCAACCGTGGATTCACGAACTGCAGACCGCACGAGCGGCACTCCATCAGTGGGTCGCGCAGTTGCTCGTCACTGGAACTTTTGAACCGCACCTCAAGCTCGGCCTCGGAGCGAGCCAGGGCCGGCCGCACGGTCGCAAGGTCCGTCCCGCCGCAGAGGTTGCACGGAACCGACTCATACAACTCAGTGGTTCCTTCAGTCGAACTCTCGCTATGCACAGCCGCTCTCCGCAATAAGACTCAGGCCTCGCGCTCGGGGCGCGTGGCCCTGGGCGCGGGCGACAGCCGCCGGACCACAATCTCCCACACCGCTCGGAAGCCCTGGAGCACCGATGTCCGTTTCACGCGTTTGGGAGAAATGGGAAAAAACCGAACCGGGATCTCAAGAACCTCTGGCCGGTCCCGCAGCAGCGAGGCCAGCAACTGGTGGTTCGCGAGTTTGAGCGCCGGATCGACACTCAAGCCCCAGAGGTACTTCGCCCGAACGGCCCTCGCTCCTGAAAGTGTATCGCTGATGTAGCGCCCGAACAACACGAGGTAGAGCGCGCTCAGCAGATGGCTGCCGAGATGGCTGACCGTCTTGAGCCACCAGTTGTGCCGGTACCGGAGCGCCATCGCTTCTTCGACGTCCCTGATTGACAACCGCCTGCTACCCCAGACGGCGTCGAGTCTGACAAACGCGAGTTGCGACGCGAGCGCGACAATGTCTTCCCCCCGATACATGCCGGACGACTCGAAGAGGATGACGTACTCGAATTCACCGCCTCGCAAAACGTCGAGCACCTGCGCGGGTGCAACTGATCGCACGGCAAACGGCAGGGCGGCCGCGAGCCCCTCATCCACCGCGTGTTCACAGTGCACCACAGTCACCCGAAGCGGCAGGTCTGCCATCCCGCCACGCACCATCTCGAGCAACGTCTGCAGCAGCTTGTTTGGCGAATCGGCGTCGTGCAGGTACACGGCGACTGTGGGTTCGCGATCGGATCCCAACAACGAGGCGACGAATGGCCTGAGCAGCTTCTCGGCGTCGTGATGCCCGGTGACGCCATCTTCGTAGTTGCCGATGCGCACGAGTCTTGGGTCTTCGAGCGCCTCAACAGCGCCCAGGGGCACGTAGGGTACCGGCGACTCGCGGCCGGGGTCATTGAGCAGGTAGTGGGTGATCAGGCACGGGGTCGGTACCGTGGCCCGTCCTTTCTCACACAGGTAATACAGGGCGCGGTTGATGATGTCGACGGCGCTGGCGCCCGTAATCTCCGCGTCCTGGTAAAGGTTCGTAATGAGCAGTTTGATCGCGGTGAGGTTTCCGGCAATCGCCGCGCTGAGCCCGGGCGTCAGATACGACGGGAACAGGCTCGAGTGCTGTGTGCCCGGCGCATAGATAATGAGGTCCGCTTCACGCAACGCCTCTACCACCGCGGGGTTCACACGCACCGCCACCGAACGGTGCTCGAGGAACTGGTCGCGCTCGGCAGGACCGAGGGTGGCCACGTGCGCCTGCTCGGCGAGTGCCAGTGGACGGCCGATCAAATAGATATCCGAGATGCGGTTCTGGCGCTTCGCATCCACCACGTCCTCTTCGCTGGCCAGGAACCGCCCTGACGTATCCACGGCAACCAGGTACGCGTTGGTGCCATCCGTGACGTTCTCAATCAGCCCCGCCGGCAATTGCAACAGCGCGCAGTAGTCGGCCACCGCCCGGTTGAAATTGTGCCCAGCCGTCAGAAACGCGCCGGCGAACACCAGGTTGCCAAGGCTGCAATCCGAAAAATTGAACGGCCGCCCGGATCGATCAAGTTCCTGCTCAAACGCCTCAAGGTAACGTGTCACGGTGGCCGTCCAGGGGCGATCGGCGCTCCTGGCGTCGCCGATGACAGCGCGGGCGCCCTGGGCATCGCAACCGGCGGGGAGCCGTCCGTCGAGCAGCGCCACAAGCTCGGCAGGGGCCGTCGACAGCTCCGTGGCCAGCCGCGAGGCGTTTTTTCGAAAGTCGGAAGGCCCCAGGCTGTCGCCCAGGAAGCGGCGTACCTCACCCGTGGACGCCCCGTCGTCATATCCGTTGATCGCCACCGTCAGGTCAATGGCAGGATGGTGTGTGAGCTGGCGCGCGAGCGCGCCCGACCCTCGACCACCCGAGAACAGGACCACCCTCAAACGGGACCGGCGACGAAACACACTGGGGCGGATGAGCGTCATGCAGTCAACGCGTTGCCATGATACGCGAGTTGCCCGCTTCCCCCGTGGGGTTTATGATTGAAGGGTCCATGTCCACAGAGACGTTTCGCCTTCGATATTTGGCCAAGTCCGTTGCGGGCGTGCCGCGTGACCTGATTCAGACGGCCGTGGCGCAGGTGCGCGCCATCAAGCCGACGGTGTTCATCTACAACTGCACCTGGGTGTGCGATGCCCAGTGCGAGATGTGCAACAACTGGAAGTGGGGCAATCGTAAGGAAGACATGACGCTCGCGCAGATGGACGGCGTCATGGACAGCCCGTTCTGGAGCGATGTGGAGAACCTCAACATCTCTGGCGGCGAGCCGACGACGCGGAACGACCTGCCGGAGTTGGTGGAGATGTTTCACCGCCGGCTTCCGCGCATGAGGAAGGTGGGCATCAACACCACGGGACTGACGCCGCAGCGCGCGATTCCAATGCTGACGCGGATTGTGGATTTCTGTGGAGAAAAGAATCTGCTGGTCAGCATCCGCGTGTCGATCGACGGCGTTGGCGACATGCACGACCAGGTCCGCAACGTGAAGCGCGGCTTCGACAAGGCGAACAAGACCATCGAGGCGATGCAGACACTCGCGGCGCGTTCGCCGCATTTCCAGTTCGGCATCGCGTCCACGATCTTCGCCCAGAACCTCGATGACGCCAGGAACATTCGCGAGTGGGCGCGGTCGAAGAACCTCGACATCGTGTTCAACATGCTCCGGTTCACCGACAACATGCTGCACAACTCGGAACTCGAAACCAAGATTGGCTTCGGGTCGCGTGAGGAAGAGTTCATGCGGGAGTTTTTCCTGGATCAGGTGGCCGGGGAGTCGATTCTCAGCGGCCAGTCGTTCATGTATCTGCACTACGCGGACATGATCGCGAATGGCTACCACCGCACGATGCCGTGTCCGTTTCAGCGGCAGGGACTGTTGCTCAACCCGAACGGCGAGCTGTTCTACTGCGAGAACTCCGCGAAGCTCGGCAACGTGCTCGAGACGCCTGCCGGAGACCTGTACTTCGGCGCGAGCCAGCTTGAAGGCCGTGAAACGCTCAAACGCGAGACGTGCCCCACGTGCCTCAGCCCCTGTCAGGTGAACGTGGGTGCGATGAAACAGGTGGTGCCCTACGTGAAATTTCTTCGACGGGCGTACAAGGTCAAACACGACCCGACGCGCCATCTGAAAACCCTGCCAGATCCCGTGCGCTAGGGATCACATCCGACTTTTTTTCCTCTGGAGAACGTGTGATGAAAACACAACAGTGCCTGACCGTCGCTCTCGCCGTATCGATCGCCACCTTGGTGGCGTGCAGTGAGAGCGGTCCCCGCTCGGTCACGCTCGGAGACTCTCCGACGTCGCCGGGCTCGAGCCAGCTGACAGCCCCGACGCCAGAGTCACCGGTCGCGGACGCGCAAATTGACACCGTGCGCCCGACGCTCGTCGTCCGGAACAGCGCTGCGAGCGGAAGCGGCGCACGCACCTACGAGTTTCAGATTTCCGACCGCACTGATTTCCTCTCGACAGTCGCTGCGCGGTCCGGTGTCGCCGAGAGCGCGCTCGGCACCACCAGTTACGCCGCTGAAACCGATCTGGCGCCGTCAACGCGGATGTATTGGCGCGCACGGTTGTCGCAGGGCGGATCGACATCGGCCTGGTCGAGCACGGCGCAGTTCAGGACAAAGGTGGCAGGCTTCAACCGCCCAGGAGAACTCTACGACCCGCTCACCTCCTCGGAAACCATCGGCACCCGCGTTGGATCCACCACGTTCATGGGCACACGGGGCATCCGGGTTGACGACATCAATTCGTTTGTCCGCTATCAGCTGGCCCTCACGCTGACCTCGGGTGAAATCTCCGTCGAAGTCGAAGGCCTGGCGCCCAACCGCCCGAGCGAAAAGGCCCGCATCTTCTCGATGATGGATGGCACGGGCAGACTCTTCGACAGCAGGTACTTGTTCAACGTCCAGTACCGCGGCATCCCGGGGAACCCCAACAACGCCATCTCCTACAAGCTGCTCATGGGCGATAATTCGCTCAAATACGAGCCAGACTTTGGCGCGCGCTCCGCAGGTGTCCGTTCCCTCAATCCGAATACGACGTACCTCTGGACCGCGAGGTGGGGCTCGACGTTCCGCCTGACGGTGCGCGAAGGCGGCGCCACAGGCCCAGTCATCTACGATCGCTCCGAGCCGACTGCGGGGACCTACAACCCCTTCCCGCACACGGTCTACCTCGGTGCAAACGACGCGAACATCGAGTCGGGCTCCTTCGCGGGCGCCATCTACCGCAACCTCTGGGTCGGCAGTCAGCCACGGCCGGCATCACTGGGTTCGGCTCTAGCGAAGCGCTGAGACTGTTCCGCCACCCTCGGTGAGACGCGTTCTTCTGGTTCCCGCGGCAGGACTGGGCACTCGGCTCGGCTCAGTCCTGCCCAAGCTCCTCACACCCGTGGGGGGCCGGGCCATGATTGACCACATCCTCGACCGGTACCGGAACCTGCTCGAGGCCGCGGTGGTTGTCGTGCATCCAGACAGCCGCGCCGCAGTCGCACGCCATCTGCAGGGCTGCGTGACGCCCATCGCGCTCGCCGAACAACACGCACCAACCGGCATGCTCGACGCCATCCTCGCGGGCCGAGGCGCCGTGCTGGAGGTGAAGCCGGAACGCGTCTGGATCACGTGGTGCGATCAGGTGGGCATTTCAGCGGCCACGGTGACCCGGCTCGCTGCGCTCGATGCCGCGTCTCCGACGCAGGCCGCCATCATGCCAGTGGTCACGCAGCCCACTCCCTACATTCACTTCGATCGCGATGCCGACGATCGGCTGACGGCCGTCCGCCATCGTCGCGAGGGTGACACCATGCCCGACACGGGGACCAGTGACGCCGGTCTCTTTTCCCTGTCGTGTGACGCGTTCGAACGCCTGCTTCCCGAGTACGCGCGTGCGGCTGCACGTGGTGCGCGCACCCACGAACGCAACTTCCTCCCCTTCCTGCCCTGGCTCGCGGCGCGCACTGATGTCCGCACGTTCGAGGTGGCTGTGGAGGAAGCGCAGGGGATCAACACACCAGAGGATCTCGCGGCTGTCGAGTCGCGACTCCGCTCGGCGTCCGGGAGCCCGTCATGACGACGGGCCCGCGGATTTCAGTGGTGATCCCGGCGTACAACGAAGACCGATTTATCGGGCAGTTGCTGACGCAAATCCAGGCGGTCGACCTGTCGGCACTGGGCTGCATACTCGAACTCATTGTGGTTGATGATGGGTCGAAAGACCGGACCGCTGAGGTGGTCGCCGCCGTCCCCGGCGTCACCCTCTACCGCAAGCCGAACGGGGGCAAAGGCAGCGCGGTACGGGCCGGTATTCTTGCCGCCACCGGCGACTACGTGCTGATTCAAGACGCCGATCTTGAATACGACCCGCGCGACTACATCCCGATGTTCACCGCCGCCTTTCGCGAGGGCGCGACCGTGGTCTACGGCAGTCGCTACATCGCGCATCGCGGGCCATATCCTCAGCAGGGCCTGACGGCGTACCTCGGCGGCACCAGCCTCAGCCTGGTCTGCTGGGCGTTCACGGGCCGCTATCTTACCGACACCGTGACGGCCTTGAAGTTGTTCCCGCGGGCGCTGCTCAACGAACTGGCGCTGGTCACGTCCGGCTTTGAACTCGACCATGAGATCACGGCGAAAGTCCTGGCGCGCGGCCACGCCATTGTCGAGGTGCCCATCCGCTACTATCCGCGCAGCCGCGCCGACGGCAAGAAGATCGGCATGCGCGACTGGTTCATCGCCGTGCGGACGTTCGCGCGCTGGCGCCGCGGTTAACGCGGTTGCGTTTGATTGTGGCTACGCCGCCGTCACCAGCCAGATCGTCATCAAAGCCGCTTGAGCAGAGCCACCACCGCCCGGTCTCGTAGACCGCCGTCAGGGGAAAATTGCCGGAGGTCGTTCCGATCACTCCCGTCGCAATCCTCCGGTCCATGAACCAGGCGTTGTTGTCCACCCGGGCTGCGTCGGCGCCGAAGAACACCACCTGCTGGCCGTTCATTCGCCGATCGAGCACCACGTAGTCTCGCCGATGGTTTATCAGGTCCTGCAGTTCATCGGCCCGGCCCTGTTTGCAGGGACCGTTCTCACTGAAGTCCACCAGGCAGCCGACCGGTGGAATCTCAGAGTGCCCGAACAGATCGATCAGGAACCTTCGGCTGATCTCCTTCAACTCGGCGATCGAATCATGCACACGGAAGGGGGCGGCCTGGCCGACCACCCGAAACTGCTGGGTCTTGCGATTTTCGGTGACGGTCAGCGTCACCACGACATCGACCCCCTTCTGGATGCCCGTGGCCATCCGGAACGTGGCGCTTGCCCCATTGCCGATGATCGTGCCAACATTCGCCGCCCACGCATAGGTCAAGTTCGACAGCGGCGTCTCTGCGTCTTCGACCACCGCGGTCAATACGATGTCAGTGCCGGCTTCCCGCCGTGAGGACGGCCCCGTAATCGACCTGATGATCGGCGGCGTGAGCACACCACCCCCGGCCAGCGCGATCGCCACCTGTCGGGGTGCGGTGGGACTCTGTCCGCAGCCAGCGGCCACCACCAACAACGCGAGCCACGCGACACGCCGCGGTTCCATACCTTAGAACCGGCGCCCCACGCCGATGCTGATTCGGCGCACGTCGGTGACATGGTCGGGCGTGTTGATTCGCGTCAGACGCACACCCAAATCCAGGTACCACTTTTCTCCGAACACCAGGCCCGCGCCCGCGCCATACGCCAGATGGTTGCCCGGTCCCAGCAGATCGCGGCCGAGTGTCACACCGTACTGGCTCACACTCGTCGTGACGTCCCTGGTGTTGAGAATGAATGTCGGACGATACTCAACACGTCCCAGGCCGACGTTCGCCATGACGTACGGTCGCACGCCCACACGGGTTTCGCGGATGTACCGCAGCCCTGCGGTCGCCACCCAGGCCGGCGCGTCGATGCTGCCGCTTGCCGGCTTCCCCTGCGTCTGCTGGATGTAGCTCGCGAACCCGTTCACCTCGTCGACGCGGCTGGTGGTCACCACGTCCCACAAACGCGAGGCGCCCACCACGACCTGCACGTTCCTGCGCAGCCGGATGCCAAACTCACCGCCGGCAATCGCGGCACCGTGATCGACCACCTGGATGCCCGACAAGGCTCCCAGATACCACTGGCTCGTTGGCGCCTCTGCCTGGCGAACCGGCACTGCGGCCTGAGCAGGCGCACCAGTGGGCGCCGTCTGCGCCTGCGCCGCTCCGGCCAGCGCCAGCACGAGAATCCCCGCAAGTCCTGCAATACACTTCATCGCTTTTTGATCCCTTTCAGACACCTGTAGACCCGGACGCCGGCATTCTGGCCGGGTCCGTTCCCTCGACGACCTGCCGCACCACATAAATCGGCTTGCCCTGCGACTCGTGGTACGTGCGTGCCTGAAGCTCGGCCAGCAGGCCAATCGTCAGCAATTGGACGCCCGTGAAGACGAGGAGCACGCCCAGGAGCAGAATCGGTCCATCCGCCGACCAGCCACGCGTCAGTCGCATGTAGCCGAGGAACGCCAGCAGGACGCCGCCGGCAATGCCCATGATCGACCCGAACAACCCGAATATCTGGAGCGGCCGAGTGGAGTAGCTCAGCAGGAACTTCACGGTCACAAGATCGAGCACCACCCGGATCGTCCGCGAGATGCCGTACTTTGTCCGGCCAAACTGGCGGGCGCGATGATTCACCACGTGTTCGGCGATGCGCACCCCCATTTCACTGGCGAGGGCCGGCAAAAAGCGATGCATCTCGCCATAGAGTTTCAGCGGCTTGACCACCTCAGCACGGAAGACTTTCAACGAGCACCCATAGTCGTTGAGTTTCACCCCGGTGGCCCACGAAATCAGCCGATTGGCGATCACGGACGGCAGGCGCCGGTTGATGAAGGTGTCCTTGCGGTCCTTGCGCCAGCCGCACACGATGTCGAACCCCTCGCCCGCCTCAAGCCGGTCCACCATCGCCGGAAGGTCGCGCGGATCATTCTGCAGGTCGCCATCGGCCGTCGCAATCAGACGCCCACGCGCGTACGCGAACCCGGCCGCGAACGCGGCTGTCTGGCCGAAATTGCGTCGAAACTGGATCACGCGCAGCCGGGGCTCGGCCGCCTGCAGGCGCTTGAGGATCTCGAACGACCCATCCTGGCTGCCGTCATCGACCAGGAGCACCTCAAACGGACGGCCCCAGGCACCGAGCGTCTCGATGAATTCGCGGCACAGCGCTTCGAGGTTCTCGGCCTCGTTGTAGACGGGGATCACGACCGACAAATCCACGGGACCCATATTATGCTGCACGGCGGCGTCGTGAACGGCGCTGCCACACCAGCGCCACCGCGCCGGCAGCCAGGCACCCGGCCAGTACCCACAGCCCAAAGGCGGTCAGGTTGTCTTTCACCAGCTGGGTGGCCGCCTCGCCGTACACCCGGGCAAGCCATGCCTCGATGCCGTATCTGAGCCCTCGGCCGATGAAGACCGCCAGGGCAAACAGCCCTGGCCCCACGCCGCCGACACCCGCCAGGAGCACAAAGACCTTGTAGGGGGCCGGAGGCGGGAGCATCGCCACCACCGCAATCGCCCACATGCCGTAGCGGCCGAATACGGCACGCACGCGGGCGACCTTCTCGGGCTTGAAGCGCCGCAACAGGAAGGCCTCGCCGCTGCGCCTGCCGATTTCATAGATCACCATGGACCCGACCACCGAGCCCAGCGTGGTCATGAACGCGTAATAGGCCCACCGGTCGGGATGCTCAATCGTCTGCCAGATGATGAGCACGTCAGTCGCATTGGGCATCGAGATGAACGAACAATCGACCGCAGCCAGAATCGCCATGCCGACGCCGCCGAAGCGTTCAACAATAGGCTCCAACCAGGCGACAAACTGCTCCATGTGGGTGGGGATTCGGGCGGGAAGCTACAATGGCACACACACGTGCACGCCACTGCCGTTGACAACCCGACAAGTATAGCTGAGGCGGGTACGACGCTGCGGATCTCGCGGCTCGTGACGCTGCTGGCGGCGCTGGCGGGCGTGGCCGCGGCCCTCTACTACGCACACCTCGATTTGACGCTGAGCCACTACGACGCGCGTGGGCATCTGGTCGTGGCGAGGCGCACCATGGACGGCCTCACGCCGGGCTGGCGCCAGATCGGCGCGGTCTGGCTCCCCCTGCCGCACCTGCTCAACGCCCTCCCCGTCCAGTGGGACTGGAGCTACCGCACGGGCTGGTCAGGCGCCGCCCTGTCGATTGGCTTCCTGTCAGCCGGGCTTGGCACGCTTGGAGGCTGGCTCTGGCGATCCACATCTTCGTGGGCGATTGCCGTGGCCATCCCGATGGTGATTCTGCTGAACCCGAATGTGCTCTACCTGCAGAGCACGCCGATGACCGAGCCTCTGTTGTTTGGACTCTCGCTCGCGGCGGCCGTGTCGATGGACCGCTGGCTGCAGCACCCCGATTCCCGGCAGACGATGTGCACGGGCATGCTGCTGGCCGCGCTGATGCTCACCCGGTACGAAGGGTGGTGCATCACGGGGGCGCTGGTCGGGCTGGCGGCGGTCGTGTCGGTGCCGCGCGCGCTGCGCCTCGCCCTCTACCCGGCGGCCGCGGTCATCGCGTTCCTGCTGCTCAGCCGGGGCAGCACCGGCGTCTGGTTCGTGACCTCCGGATTCTTCGAGGCCAACAACCCGGCCCTCGGTGATCCGGGTCTGGCGTTGCGGCAGGTCTCGGACGGCCTCGATGAACTGGGTGGCGCCTGGCTGCGATGGTTTGGTCTGGTGGGTGCGATCTGCTGCGTGGTTGCGGCCGGGCAATCGGCATTCATCCGCTCCCGTGTGGGTGTCGCCCAAGCGCTCCTCCCGATGACCCTGGCCGCCGCCGCCATTCTGCCCGCGTATGCGTTCTTCAGCGGACATCCCCTCCGCATTCGCTACATGACCGCGCTGATTGTGGCGGCGCCCGTGATCGGCGCGTTTGCACTCGCCCGACTGCCCCGACGCCTTCACATCGCTGCGGCGGCCGCGGTCTTGGTGGTGGCGGTCTGGGTCGCGCCACCTCTCGATGAGGCGGCGCCGATGGTGCGGGAAGCGCAGCGGGAACGGCCGGCGAGTGACGCACGGCAGGCGGTCACCACGGCACTCGTCCGCGTCTGGGATGGCTCGCCCATCATGGCCAGCATGGGGTCACTCGGCCACTACATGCAGCAGCTGTCGTCGCACGGCTTCGCCCTGCGCCACTTTCTGCATGAGGGCAACGGCGACCTGTGGACGGCGGCCCTTGCCGCGCCGCGGCCCTTTGTGAAATGGATGCTGATCGAGGAGTCGGCCGAAGGCGGGGATACGCTCGCCGCGCTGGCGCGCGTGAACCCGGCATTCCTGGCCGGATTCACACGCGCCGCGCACGGCGGAGGCGTCGTGCTCTATGTCAGAACCGAACCTGGAAGCCGACCGTGACGTTCAGCCCGCTCAGGTCAATCTTCTCGGTGAGGAATCCTGAGTTGGCGCCCAGATCTCCCGATCCGAACTGATAGCGGAACTCGGTGTTCAGCGCATAGATGTCGCCGCCGAGCGGCAGACGCAGGCCGCCGAGCACGACCGGCGCCAGCGTCGTGCCGTTGGCGATGTAGCGATCACGAAACACCGTGAAGTTGTTGTTGAAGTCCACGAACTCGCCAATCTCGGAGTACCGCCACCGCAGCGCGCTCAACCCGCCGCCGACGTAGGGCTGCGCCTTGCCGGCGCGGCCCACTGGCAGGAATCGGACGATCGCCGACATCGGCACCACCTGCAGCCGCAGGTCCTGTTCGATTTCCCTGCCATTGTTGTTGACGTAGTCCGTGTAGACGCTCGGCACCGTCCGGCGATAGTAGCCCCCGCCCAGGGCCAGTTCCACGCGGTCGGAGAACGTCATGGCCCACTCCCCGAAGACCTGGCCACCGCGGAAATCCTTGATGTCGAACGAGAGCGTATTCAGGTTCTCGACCAGAACGTCATCGATGTCGCGAGCATCGAGGCTTCGTGGCGAAAAGACGCCGGCGCCAAATATCACCGAGTGCACGACCTGCGCGGAAGCCGGGACTGCGGTCCCGAGCGCAAGCACCAGCGCTCCTGCGCCTACTGCGGCCTTCTGCATCATCCGACTCATACGTTTCTCCTTGAACGGCGCGTTCGTCGCACCTTTGTCTTCCACATCAGCAGGATTGATGCCAACCGCGGCACCGAGATTCTAGGCCGACAACCCGCTGTTGCGACCCTCGATGTCCCCTGTCGAGTTCACCCGGCCACGCCGAGACGACGCCGGACGTCCCCCAGCACTTCGACCAGCGTTCCGTGAATGACGCCGTTCGAGGCGAGCAACTGCCCACCGAAGTTATCGAACGCACCGCCGCTGAAATCGGTGACCTGTCCCCCGGCTTCCTGCACGAGCAACGCGCCGGCCGCCACATCCCAGGCATGCAGCGAGTGTTCCCAGAACCCGTCGAAACGCCCTGCCGCCACAAACGCCAGGTCGAGCGCTGCGGACCCGAGCCGACGGACCGCCCGCGCCCGGCTCAGAAACTCCCCAAACACCGCCAGTTGTTCGCCCCGTTGGTCGGCCGCCTGCGGTGGGAATCCGGTCACGAGCAACGAGTCGATCAGCGCCGCCTCCGTGGTCACCGTCAGGCGCCGGCCGTTGAGCCGCGCCCCCATACCCCGTTCGGCCGTGAACAACTCGTCCAGCATCGGGACGTACACCACACCGACGTCCACACGCCCTTCAATTTCGAGCGCAATCGACACACAAAACAGCGGCAGGCCATGCGCGAAATTGGTGGTGCCATCGATCGGGTCCACGATCCAGCGAAATGGCGATGTGCTGGTCGGAGCCGACTGTGCCCCTTCTTCGCCAAGCACGGTATGCATGGGAAAGTGCCGGGCCAGTCGATCGCGTATGTCCTGCTCCACCGCGAGGTCGGCCTCGGTCACAAGATCAATAACGCCCTTCTTCTCGATCTTGAGGTCGCTGCGGAAGTAGTGCCGCTGGAGCCGGCCTGCGGCCAGGGCCGCCTCGACAGCGACGGCCAGGAAGCGGGGGTCGAGCGCCACTTACTGAAGGTTCTTGACCAGGCGCACGGACATCCCGCCTTCGGGCCGCCGCGCAATCGCCACGTCGTCCATGAAGTTGCGCATGAAGAAAATACCCCGGCCGCTCGACTTCAAGAGGTTCTCTGGAGCCAGGGGGTCGTCGACCTCCTGGTAGTCGAATCCTTCTCCTTCATCGAGCACTTCCACGGTGAACCGCGCGGGCTTGAGCCGCGGCGCCAAGGTGAACTCCACCGTGACATGTTTGGTTTGATCTTCGCGGTTGCCATGTTTGACGGCGTTGATGACTGACTCGCGGACCGCGACGCTGACCCAATGGGTGGTGTCCTCGTCCAGCCCGGCCAGCGAGGACAGGCGGTCACTGAGAATCTGGACGAGATCGAGCATCTCGAACGAACTGGGCAACTCCAGGCGGATGAGGTGTTGGTCGGTCGGCATCGTCAGGCGAGTAACATATTAAGCTGGCTGGTCTCATCTGCCGCATCGGAAAATGCATCCCCTGACCGTCTCACCCGTTCGTGCCGTGCGTGGCGACCTCGAAGTGCCCGGGGACAAGTCCATTTCCCACCGCTACGTCATGCTCTCGGCACTGGCGGCGGGCCGGTCCGTGATCGAACACCTCTCCTCGGGTGCCGACGTGGCCGCGACGGTGGCCTGCATGCGCGCGCTCGGGGCGCGGCTGAAATTCGAGGACCTGGACCAGCTCGTGGTCACCGGCAGGCCCTGGACGCAGTCGACGGCGCCCCTGGATGTGGTCAATTCCGGTACCACCATGCGGCTCCTGGCCGGGCTTCTGGCCGCCCAGCCGTTTCAGTCCACCCTGACGGGTGACGAGTCCATCCAACGCCGCCCTATGCGACGGGTGATCGACCCGCTGACCGCGATGGGGGCCGTCATCACCTCGCAGGACGGCCGGGCGCCCCTGGTAATCGATGGACGGGAGGCGCTCACGGGCATCACCTGGACGCCGGCGGTGCCGAGCGCCCAAGTCAAGAGTGCCGTCATGCTGGCGGGCCTGTTCGCTTCAGGTACCACCACGGTCGTGGAAACGGCCGCCACGCGCGACCACACCGAACGCGCGTTGCCGTTGTTCGGCTTGACGTGCGAGGTCGAGGGGCTGCGTGTCCGGGTGCCCGGCGGACAGCGGGTGACTGCCGCGGCGTCCCGCCTGCGAGTGCCCGGGGATCCCTCCTCTGCCGCGGTCTGGGCCGCCGCCGCCGCAGCCATTCCGGGGTCGCGAGTGGTCATTCGAGGGGTGTCGCTCAACCCGCGTCGCATCGGCTTTCTCGCGGTCCTTCAACGGCTGGGAGCCGAGGTGTCGATCTCGCAGGATTCTCTCGAAGGCGGCGAACCGGTCGGCTCAATTGCCGTCAGCTACCGCGGGTGTTCCGACGCGCGGATCGACCCCGAGGAAGTGCCGGGCATCATCGATGAGCTGCCCGTGCTGGCCGCCTGCGCGGCTGCGGGGCGACGCCTGGAGGTGTCTGGCGCACAGGAACTGCGCGTGAAGGAGAGCGATCGGATTACGGCGCTCGTCACCGGGCTTCGCGCCCTCGGCGTCAACAGCGAGGAACAGCCAGACGGATTCGTGATTGACGGCCGTACGCGGGCGTGTGGCGGCCGCGCCGACGCGGTCGGCGACCATCGCCTGGTCATGGCTTTCGCCATTGTCGGCCTGGCCGCCAGCGGCGCCACGCACATCGACAGCGCACAGAGCGTGGCGGTCTCTTATCCGACGTTCGAGGCCGACCTGCGGCGGCTCGCCAGATGACGTTCGACAAGATCTATCTCGTCGGCTTCATGGCGACCGGCAAGAGCACGGTGGGCAAGCACCTGGCCACACGGCTGGGCTGGCGGCTTGAGGACATCGACCACCTCATTGAGGTGCGCGAGAAACGGACAATCGCCGAGATCTTTGCCACGCAGGGCGAACCGTATTTCCGCGCCGTTGAACGCGAAATACTGGCGCTTCTGAGGCCACTGCGCCATGTCGTGGTGGCAACCGGCGGCGGGACGTTTGCCGACGCCGCCAACCGCGCGGCGATTAACCTCGACGGCGTGTCGGTGTGGATAGATGTGCCGCTGGCGGAACTCATCCCGCGTATCCCGCTCGATGGCCGCCGGCCGCTCGCGGCCGATCGACCGCAGCTCGAGCGACTGTACGCGTCGCGAACGGAAGGGTATCGCCAGGCGCATGTGCGGGTGACGGCCTCACGGACGCGCGCGTCGGTGGTGGCCGACGGAATCGTGGATGTGCTCAGCCATACCCCGCTGAGCATTGGCGTGCCGTTTCAGGTCGAGTGATGCGCACACTCATCCTCGCCGACGTTCACTCGAACATTGAGGCGCTCGACGCGGTGCTGATGGCCACCAGCGGCCTCCGCATCGACCGCGCCATTCTGCTCGGAGATCTCGTCGGGTACAACGCCGCGCCTGTCGAGGTCCTGCAGCGGCTGCGGACGCTGGCCCCAGTCCTGATGGTACGAGGCAACCATGACAAGGCGTGTGCGGGCCTTGAAAACATGGCCCTCTTCAACCCTCTCGCGCGCCTGGCGATCGAATGGACCCGGGATCGGCTCTCACCGGCGGCCTTGACCCGTCTGGCCGAGTTGCCCCAAGGGCCCCTCGCGCTCAGTGCGGCGGTTGAGATCTGCCACGGCGCGCCGTTCGACGAGGACTTCTACGTGCAGGATGCCCTCGACGCCCGCCGCGCGATCGAGTCCGCATCGACGCCGGTGTGCCTCAATGCGCATACCCACGTGCCCGCCGTGTTCCGCACCCACGGATTCTCCGTGCGCGACGAAACGACTCACGAGGACGGCGCGTTTATCGTGGCGTGGCCGAAGAAGGGCCACCTGCTGGTGAATGTCGGATCAGTCGGCCAGCCGCGCGACGGAGATCCCCGCGCGGCCTTTGGTGTCCTGGATGAAGGTGCGGGAACCGTGGAATTGCGGCGTGTGGAGTACGACATTCCCGCGGCCCAACTTCGAATCCTCGAGGCCGGGCTCCCCGTGCCCCTCGCCAAACGCCTTGAACGCGGCCTGTAGGGGGCCACATTGGCGCGGCTGCAGCCACGCCCTACGGCGGCCTGACACCTTCAGCTCCTTGATGCCTCGTGTGAATCCGCCCTTTTCTTGGATCGTTCTTCACGGCGCTTGAGTTCCATGGCGTACGCGTCGCGCGCCGCCCGTGACCCGAGCACCCAGCCAATCACCACACCGACCAGGAGCATTGCGGGGATGAAGATGAAATGCGTGGAGGGCATGGCGAACATCAGCGCGCAGCTCCCGCGTCCTTCAATCGACGCTGCACGTCCGCCAGATCCTGCTCCACCCGCGCCATGCGGCGCCAGATGGTAAAGACGTATCCAAGCAGCGCCACCCAGACGAACCCATAGGCGTAAAACACCAGCGGCGTCGCCGGCAGCACTTCACGCGGCGCGGCTTCGCTCATCGGCACAAACTCATCCACGGCGGCCGGCGGCTGCGCCGGTGGCGACTGCTGCGCGAAGGCTGACGCGGTCAGGCACGCGGCCACGACAAGCACGCCCACCATGGACCTGAGCGCTGGAATCTGACATCTGAAATCTTTCATCGACCATCTCCAATCGAACAACCGGCGATCCTCAATCCTCAATCTCCGCGTACGCCGCCTCGAGCTGCATACGGCTCTGCTCGAGCCGAATCCGCGTCAACAACAGTGCCACGTACAGCAGGAGAAACGCCGCGGTGCACCAGTAGAACGGCACCCGCATTTCCGGAATCAGGGAAGCCACCACGTTGGTATTCGGGTGAATCGTGCGCCAGACATTCACCGACCAGTACACAAACGGCACGTTCGCCATCCCGAACACACCCACGGCCGCGGCGAGCATCTCCGAGCCCGCGCCCGCGAATCGCCGCAGCAACAGGTACGACACGAAGATCAGCCACAACACAAGCGCGGACGTCAGCCGGGCATCCCACTGCCACCACACGCCCCACGCCTTCCTCGCCCAGATCGGGCCGGTGACCAGCACAATCAATCCGAAGACCACGACCAGTTCAGCCGCCGACACCGCCGCCGCATCCGCACGCGGCGACCGCTTCGCCAGATAGATCGCGCTGGCGATGCCGCACACAAACGCCGAGAGGAACATGACCATGGCCGACGGCACGTGGTAGTAGAAGATCCGCTGAATGAGTCCCATCGTGGACTCGTACGGCGCGGCGTCGATCAGGAACGGCGCACGGAACAACATCCCTGCAGCCACCACCAGGAGCACCGGGACTAATCTCGATCGACTCTGCATGTCAGTAGTGCCTCCTGCGCCCGACGCCTACTCCCCCATCACGGGACCAAAGACCCAGAGGGCAAGCGTCAGGAATACCGCGTCAAAGAATACCAGCATCGACAGCCAGGCCTGCGCCACGGCCAGGTTGGGTTCGGCCGCGAAAATGGCCGCGGTGCCGCGCACGCCCGCAATCACCAGGGGCACCGTGATCGGGTACAGCAGCACCGGCAGCAGTACGTCGCGAGACTGGGCGCGAATCAGCATGGCGGCAAACAGGGTGCCGACCGCCGCAAAGCCCAGGGTGCCGGTCACGAGCAACCCCGCGAGCAGCAGCGGCGCCCGTCCAATGGGCGCCTGAAACAGCAGCCCCACTACGGGCGCCACCACCGCTTCCACCACCAGCATCAGCAGCAGCACCCCGACCAACTTGCCGACATAAATCGCCGATCGTTCCACGGGTGACAGCAACAGCGCCTTCAGGGTGTCGGACTGCCGCTCACGTTCGAACGTCCGTCCAAGCGCGAGGGTTCCGGAAAAGGCAATCCCCACCCAGAGGATGCCGGCGGCGGCGTCCGTCAGTGCCACGCCTTCGACCACGAAACTGAAGGAAAACACGAGCACCACCGACACCGCGAAAAACAGCGTGGTGTACGCCAGTTCACGGCTGCGCGCCTCGATGACAAGGTCCTTGCGGGCGATGGTCCAGACCGTCTGAAGAAACCCCATCAGGCGCGCCCCGCCAGCGTGCGGCGGTACCGCTCACGAAGCGTCCCCGCGCCATCGGCCACCGGCCACGCGCGTCCGCGATCCACGCACAGCGACCGGTCCACCACGGCTTCGGCCGTATCAAAATCGTGCGTGGCCATCACGACGATGTGGCCGGCATCGCGCAGCGTACGCAACCGCTCGATCAAGACCTGCGCCGAATCATCATCAAGACCAGTGAACGGTTCATCGAGCAACACCAGCCGAGGCGCGTGCAGCAGGGCGCGCTCAAACGCCAGACGTTGTCGCAGCCCTCGTGAAAACGACCCGACACGATCATCGGCACGGTCCGAGAGTCGTGCGCGTCCCAGGGCATCGGTCACCCTCGCCTCAAGTCGATCAAGCCCATAGAGGCGTCCGAAGAACCGCAGGTTCTCGCGAGCCGTCAGATCGCCATACAGATACAGATCGTGCCCAAGCACCCCGATCTGTCCGCGCAGCGCATCGCCTGTGTCACCCACGGTGTGCGCGCCATAACGCACACCGCCCCCGCTGGGCCTCAGCAGTGTGGAGAGGATCGAGATCAGTGTGGACTTGCCGGCGCCGTTTGGGCCGAACAGCCCCAGCACTTCCCCGCGCCGCGCCTCAAGCGTGACGTGCGCCAAGGCCCGCCGGCGCCCGTAGTGGCGCGAGACGTCATCCACGTAGACCGTGTCGAAGTCGACACCCACGATCGTCTCAGATCCGGCGCCGGGCCGGAGCGGTCCACGCCGACCACAACCCCCAGGAGATGAAACCGAGCCCGATGGTCAACGCAACCCACCGCGGCCACAGCGGGCGATTCGGCAATCCCGTGAACTCAATGGTCAACCCCTGCCCGGCCGGGATGGCGGGCCCGCTGGCGCTGATAAACGGTTTCCCCTCACTCGAGATCGTGCCGCGTCCGGAAATCTGCGGCGAGGCAATGTCGAGCGCTCCCTGCTGCTCAACGATAAGCGACAACTGCTGAAGCGTCGCGGGCCACACCTGCTCGAGGCTGACGGTCGCGCCCCGATACGGCAATTCGTACGCGGCCTCCACCATCGTGGCGCCAGGCGCAAACGGCCCCGTCACAATCAGGCGAGGACCATTCGCCGAGCCCTGCGGTGACGAATTCGGCAGGATCGACGTGCCCCTCGCCCCCTGCGGCAACTCGAAGATCAGCGGCCCGCCGATATCCACCGGGGTGCGAGCCGTGTTCAGGATCTCCATCAGGTAAAACACAGTAAGGCCGTCCTCGCCCAGTTCCACGACCACCCTCGAGCCAGGGCCGAGCACCACGATGCCCTTGGCTGCAGGGGCCGAGGCCAGGGCCTTGTCGTCCGCCGCGCGCGCCGTGTCTTCCGGGTCAGTCGCCACGAGCGCCACACGCATCCCGCTCGTGCCCATCACAAACGTCTGCGACTCAAGGCGCTCGCCGTCCACCGTGGCCACGGCGGTCACCGACGTGCTACTGAGCAGACCCGACACCGTCGCTCGCCCGGTGGCGTCGGTATTCACGACGCGCGCCTTGCCGTCAATCGTGAACTCCACCGGCTGGTTGGGCACGTCTTTGTCGAACCCGCCGCGAATGACGCGCACGGTGACCGTTCCCACCGGTACATCCGTCGCCGGCAGCGGCCGCCCCGACATCTCTTTGGGATTCGGCATCTGCACCTGGGCGCGCAGCGCGACACCGCCGACTCCGACCAACACACCCAGGCTCAGGACCAACAATACGCCGCTTCGACGACTCACGCGTTCACGCTCCCCAGTCGATCGCCGCACTGCTTGCAGAACTTGGCGTCCGGCTCATTGCGTGTGCCGCAGCGCGCGCAGGGCGTGGATGCGGCCCGACGCGTGTGGCCGGTGCGCACCGCGGACGGGGCCGGCTCGGCAGGGACCCGCTCCAACTGCTGCATCAGCAGGAGCGCACGCGCCCTGAGCCGTTCCAGCATGTCGGTGTAGTCGGCTTCGCTGACCTTCTTCATGCCGTAGTCGAACTCGAGGTCCTTGATGGCGCGAAGCACCAACGCCTTCTCCTGCTGAAGAATCTCGCGCTGCCGCACACCGAGCGGCTCCTCGTCGCCCGCGCCCGACCAGAGGCCGAGCAAGGCCCGGTGCAGGGCATAGGCCGTGTATCCGGCCGCGATCGCCGCCGCGCTAATGAGCAGCAGCGCCACCGGGTGGGTATGCCGTGAGACGACGACCGCCGCCGTCGCGGAGATCATCGAAAGCAGAACAAAGAAATGGCCGGCCGTGAATGGAGCCGACTGATCAGTCGAGGTCTCGGAGCTCATCGTTGAGCCTCTCCTGTCGTTCCGTCGCCGCGGCGTCATCCGCAGGTGCCGTGACCACCGCGGCTCCGTCCTCTTTCGGACGCCGCGTCCACTTCACAGCCACGCCGCCCACCACCATGACGCCAATCAACCCGATGGCGTACGGCAGGAACCACGCGAGCCGGTTGAACCCCTTGTCGATCGGCGAGGCCAACACTTCCTGGCTTCCGTACTTGGCGACATAATAGTCAACGACTTCGTCGTACGACCGGCCTGCCGCGACAAGGCCGGCAATCTCGGTGCGCATGGCGTCGGCCGTGCCGCAGGTGCACTCACCCACACGCTTGCGTCCGCACGTGCCGCACATGCAGACAATCTCGTCCCGGAGCTTCTTTTCGACCGGCGTCCTCGGCACGAGCAGGACGACCTGCGGATTGTCGACGTGTTGCGCGTGCGCAGGCGCGGCCATCCCACCCACCAGCATCAACAGCAACACCGAGGTGGTCACCGCGCCCTGCGGTACAGTGGCCGTGGCGAAGGCCATGGCCCGTTCGGGCAATAACGACAGGATGGTGCCCACGGCCATGATGCCGAAACCAAACCACATCCAGTTGATGAGCGGATTGACCGTCACCTCAAGCGTTGATTGCTGGGTGCCGACGTCGAACGCGGCCAGCACGATGTACAGGTCGTCGGCAAATCCGCGGCGAATCGCCACTTCCGTGGTCGGTTCCTCTTCCTTATCGCGGAAATACCAGCGCGCCGGATACATCCCGCCAATTGATGCCCCATCGCGTTCGACGGTGGCGTGCGCCGTAATCATCTGCTTCTGGCCGTCGTCGGTCACCTTCAGCGCCGAGTACTTGACCACGTACGGTCCGACAGAGACCTGCTGGCCCGGGCCGAGCACCACCTGCTCCTCAAGCTTGAAGCCGTTGCCGCCGAAGCCCAGGAAGATCAGGACGATGCCGAGGTGGACGATGTAGCCGGCGTAGCGGCGCCGCGAGCGAGCGAAGAGGCCGATAAGCGCGGTGAAGCGATCGGTGCCGGTGGCCCGCTGCCGCACGCCCGAGCCACGCCAGAACTCCTGGACGATCGTGCCGGCCACGAGTGCACACAGCGAGAAGCACAAGCCGGCCGCCCAGAACTGCACGCCGAGCGCGGTCATGGTCACACCGGTGACGACCGCAGACGTCAGCGGCCACATCAACTGATACCGCATGCTGGAGACGGCGGTCTTGCGCCAGGCCAGCAAGGGTCCGATGCCGGTGAGCACCAGCAGCATCAGACCGATCGGCAGCATCCACTTGTCGAAGAACGGTGGCCCAACGGTGAGTCGTTCGCCTCGCAGAGCCTCACTGATGGTGGGAAACATCGTGGCAAACAACACGAAAAACGCCGAGAACAGCAAGATCCAGTTATTGGCCAGGAAGGCCGCTTCCCGCGACGCCCACGAGTCGAGTTCGTTCCGGGCCCGGAGCATTGGCATCCGCCAGATCACGAGGCTGAAACTGATGGTCAGGATGGCGACCATGAAGACCGTGAACATCCAGGCCAGTTCGCGGTCCTCGCCAAACGCGTGCACGGACTGCACGATGCCGGATCGCGTCATGAACGTGCCGAAGATGGTCAGAAAGAACGTCATGATCACGAGCGACACGTTCCACACCTTCAGCATGCCGCGTCGTTCCTGCACCATCACCGAGTGAAGGAATGCAGTCGCGGTGAACCACGGCAACAATCCGGCGTTTTCAACCGGGTCCCAGCCCCAATAACCGCCCCACCCGAGTTCTTCGTAGGCCCACAGTCCGCCGAGGGCGAGACCAACGGTCAGGAACAGCCACGACGTCATCGTCCACCGCCGTACGGCGCGCAGCCACGAGTCGTCGAGCTGGCCGCTGATGAGCGCGGCAAGGCAAAACGCGAACGGAATGGTCATGCCGACAAACCCCAGATACAGCAGGGGCGGATGGATGACCATGTAGAAATTCTGGAGGAGCGGGTTCAGGCCCTTGCCTTCGAGCGGCGCGGCCAGCAGGTGCGTCTCGAACGGGTTGTTGTGCACCACCATCAGAAAGAGGAAGAACATCTGCACAACCGAAATGACCGCCACCACCCACGGCACCAGCAAGCGGTGCCGATCCCGGTTGATGTGCACCGCCGCGCTCCCGAACACGGCCAGCAAGGTCACCCAGAACATCAGCGACCCATCGAGGCCGCCCCAGTACGACGTGAGCTTGTAAAACAGCGGCTGCGCGGCGTCCGAGTACCGCTGCACATACTTGATGCTGTAGTCCTCGGTCACGAACGCGTGCACGATGATCGCCGAGGCCACCAGCATCAGCCCCGTCAATACGTGAAAGAGCCCGACGGAGCCGTGGACCAGGGACGAGCGCCCCCGGCGACCGCCTGCCACCCCCGTGGCAAACGCGGCGCTGGCGACCACGAACGCAGCGAGGATAAGGAAGTAGCCGAGTGAAGCCATAGTGGTTGTCTACGGTGAAGGCCAGCGGCCGAGTGGGCCGCCGCCGCTAGCGAACAGTTGGAGCGGCGGGCACGGCTTCGTACTTCGACGGGCACTTCGCCATGATGCCCTTCGGCTCGACGTGAATGACATTGTTCGCGTCGATGCGCCCCTTGATCACGACCTCGGCGTCGGCCTTGAACGTGTCGGGCACCACACCGGTGTAGACCGCGTCCATGACCTTGCCGTTTGAGTGGACCTTGAAACGGTACTCAAGCGTTGACCCCTTGACGAGGGGGTCGCCCAGCACATGCCCATGCACCTGGAGGCGTTTGCCCTGCCACGACTGCGGCGCCGTCATGACCTCGTCAACTTTCAAATAGTATTCAGCGCCTTCGGAAATGGTTGAAATCATCAGCCACGACAACGCCGACAGGATGACCACCGCTGACACGCTGACACGAACCGTCTTTTTTGACATCTCAGCCCTCGCCTCACCCCTAACAATACGCCCCGGATGCCCGGTGGCGCAACATTTGGTCGACCGCCGCAGTGGGCAAGCCCACGACCGTGTCGTAGGCGCCGTCAAGGCGGGTGACCCATCGCGATGCGAACCCTTGAATCGCATAGGCACCGGCCTTGTCGCGGGGCTCCCCGGACGCAACAGCCTCCGCCATTTCGTCGGGTGCAATCACCCGCATCCAGACCTTCGTCCGTTCAACCGCCACGTCTGGCGCCACGGCCTGCGGCCACCAGAGGGCCACCGCGGTCAGCACCTCGTGCATTCGTCCAGACAACAGCATCAGCATGCGCATGGCGTCGGCATCGTCCAGGGGTTTTCCCAGCACAGCCCCGTCCACCACGACAATCGTGTCGGCCCCAAGCACCGGCCGCGTGCCTGCCCTGGCGCGCACGGCGCCAGCCTTCTCCACGGCCATCCGCCGAGCGTAGTCTGTCGGCGTTTCCGCGGGACGGATCTGCTCGTCGATATCCGCCGCGATCACGTCGAATACGAACCCGGCTGCGGCAAGCAATTCACGGCGCCGCGCGGAGGCGGACGCGAGCACCACACGCATGACCGGATGATACACTTCAAGGTTGATGGAATCGCTGCAGCAGACGGCCGCTCGTGTCCTGGGGCCCCTGCTGGATGCGCAGCCGCTCTCACCTGGCAAAGTGGCGTTCGCCTGGTCCATCGCGGCCGGCCCGGCCCTGTCTCGCGCCAGCACGCCCACATGGACCACCGACGGCACGCTCCGCGTGCGCGCGCGTGATGCCGTCTGGCGCACCGAACTTGAACGCGCGCGGCCGATGGTGGCCGAGCGACTTACCCATCTGCTGGGCCCCCAGGCCATTCGCCGCATCATCATTACGGAGTAGTCGTCATGCGTGAGTCAGTGATCGTCAGTGCCGTTCGCACACCCACCGGAAAATTCCTGGGTCTGCTCAAGGATTTCCGTGCGCCGGACCTGGGCGCCCTCGTCGTTCGCGAGGCCGTCGCCCGCGCCGGCATCGATCCCGCTACGGTCGACGAATGCCTGATGGGCAACGTCGTAGGCGCCGGCGTGGGCCAGGCGCCCGCGCGCCAGGCGGCGCTCCGAGGCGGCCTCCCCAGCACCGTTGGCGCGCTGACGATCAACAAGGTCTGCGGTTCGGGACTCAAAGCCGTGATGCTCGCATCGCAGGGCATCGCGACCGGCGACATCGACATTGCCGTGGCCGGCGGCATGGAATCCATGAGCAACTGCCCGTACCTGCTCTTCAAGGTCCGCGAAGGCCTGCGCATGGGCGACAGCAAAGTGGTTGACTCCATGATTCACGACGGCCTCTGGGACGTGTACGACGATGTGCACATGGGGATGACGGGCGAACTCGTCTCGGACACGTTCAAGGTCAGCCGCGAGGAACAGGACGCGTACGCCGTGGACAGTCATCGCAAGGCGGCCAGGGCCACAAAGGACGGCGCCTTCGCAGCGGAGATGCTGCCCATCTCGATCCCGCAGCGCAAAGGGGATCCAATCATCGTGAATGCCGATGAGCCGATTCGGGAAGACACGTCGCTCGAGTCGCTGGGCCGTCTCAAGCCGGCCTTCAAGAAGGACGGCACCGTCACGGCCGGCAACGCCCCTGGTGTGAATGACGCCGCCGCCGCGCTCGTCGTGATGGGCGCGGACATCGCGACCCACCTCAACCTGACGCCCATCGCCCGCATCGTCGGTCAGGCCACCTCGGGCCTGGAGCCCAGAATGGTGCTGATGACTCCGGTCGATGCCGTCAGGAAGCTCATGCTGAAAACCGGCTGGTCGCTGGCCGACGTGGATCTCTTTGAGCTGAACGAAGCGTTCTCGGTGCAGGGTGTCGCGGTGATTCGTGAACTCGGCATCGACCCGCTGAAGGTGAACGTGCACGGCGGCGCGGTGGCGCTGGGGCACGCGATTGGCGCCAGCGGCGCGCGCGTGCTCACCACACTGCTCTATGCGCTGACGCGCCATGGCAAGAAGCGAGGGGTCGCGACGCTCTGTCTGGGTGGAGGGAACGGCGTCGCGCTCGCCGTGGAGCTCCTGTGACGATCAAGACGGTGGGCGTCATCGGCGCCGGCACCATGGGCAACGGCATCGCGCAGGTGTTTGCGCAGTCCGGGTTCACGGTGAAGCTGCATGACGCGGCGGCGCCGGCCATTGACCGCGCGCTCAAGACGATCGACAAGAGCCTGGCGAAGTTCGTCGAGAAGGGCAAGCTGACGACGGAACTGCGCGACGCGGCGCTGGGCCGGCTCTGGGCCGCGCCCTCGCTCGATGCGTTCGGCGATGTGGACTACGTCGTCGAGGCCGTGGTCGAGAGCCTCGACGTCAAGCGCCGCATCTTCGGTGCGCTCGACACGATCACCAGACCCGACGTCATCCTCACCTCAAACACATCGTCGATCTCGATCACGACGATCGGTGCGGCCACCACGCGGCCGGCCAATGTCCTCGGCATGCACTTCATGAACCCTGTGCCGTTGATGACGCTGGTCGAACTCATTCGCGGTCAGGCCACGTCGCCTGAGGCGATGCAGACCGCGTCAGATCTATGCCGCACGCTGGGCAAGACACCCGTGGAGGCGGCCGACTACCCCGGGTTCATCGCCAACCGCATCCTGATGCCGATGATCAACGAGGCCATCTTCGCCGTGATGGAGGGCGTGGGTACGCCCGAGGCGATCGACTCGGTCATGAGGCTTGGCATGAACCACCCCATGGGGCCGTTGACGCTGGCAGACTTCATCGGCCTCGACGTGTGCCTGGCCATCATGGAAGTGCTGCACAGCGGCCTGGGAGACCCGAAGTACCGGCCGTGTCCGCTGCTGCGCCGCCTGGTGGCTGCCGGACAGCTGGGCAAGAAGTCGGGGCGAGGGTTTTATACGTACGGAACCTAGGACAACCCCAGTTCCGTCGGTTCCCGGTTCCGGCGAGTACTCCAGCAACTAGAAGCCGACCCGCAGGCCCACCCATCCCACATGCGCCTTGTAGCCTGGCGCGAGATAGGTCCCCAGGTTGAACAGCCGGTTACCCCACTGGTGCGATCTGGAGGTATCGCGCAGCAGCGTGTCAGCACCGACTGATTCAACCCAGGGTTGATTGGATCCCTGCTGCCAGTCGTTCAGGTCGTACGACTCGTAGCGGTAGCCGGCCATGAACGTGATGTGACGGCAGGGCATATCCAATCGAAGGTTCAGTGTCTTCAGATCTTCGCGCACGTCTGGTGGCGACGAGAACGCGAATTCGTTGTTGGTCGGGAACGGAACGCCATCGAAATTGTTCAGGCCATATCCGCCGTAGGCAAGCTTGACCTTCGCCAGCGACCATGCGTAATCGGCCGAGAGCAGCACGCGCTCCGGCACCACGTCGAGCGTGGTGCCCACGCCGCCGCTCCACGTCTTGTCGGTGAAGTCGGCCGTCCACTGGCTGGACTCGCGAGTCCAGGGTCCCAGTGACGCCGTGGCCACGGCGCTCGGGTTCTGCTTGTTGTTCTCGTTGAACTCGAGCGATCGCTCGATGCCCGTGCCGCGGTCCAGTCCGGCAAACGCCGTGAACGTCACGCGCGAATTCGGCTGCACAAACAGGTCCATGCCGTAGCGCATGCGGCTGTCCTTCAGCCAGCCCAACTGACTGCCGGGTGTGCGCGATTGTTCTTCGGGCAGGCCCGTGCCCAGCAACGGCTGCACCGACGTCACATCCGAGTCAAAGTCGTCAGACCGATGACGAATGTAGGCCGAGAGAGCGACCGTGTCGCGCCGAGTCAGATTGATCGTGACGTCGGTCTGGTGGCGGACGCGGTCGGAGACGTCGTACCTCCGCATGTCAGGGTGGTTATCGAACGTGAGTCCGGGGTTGTTCTGATCGGTGGCCTCGGCCCGTGCATACCAATAGCCCTCGTGCGTCACCGCGTAGTCGTACTCGCCGCCATCACGCGTGGCGAACAGGTACCGGGCCTGAATCGACACGCCGGCAACCGGTCGCGTGCGCAGAAACACGCGAACGCGATTCTCGGACGTATCCGCCTCACGGAAATCACGGGTGATGTCATCGCGTTCAACAGCGACGCCCACGCTCGTGCGCTTCACCGGAAGGCGCCACGTCAGTTCACCGCCGCCGAACAGGCGGTCGGACGCAATCGGCAGACTGACGCGCTTGTTGACGTAGGTCACGGTACCGTTGAGGTTCGCCGTGTCCGAGGTCACGTACTGCCACTGACTTGACGGCGTTTCGTTGGTCATCGTGGAACTGCGGACGAACGCGCGGAAGGTCAGCCGCGGCATGGGAGTGACGACGTAGTCTGCAGAGAGGTTGGCCGTGGTGATCTTGGCCTGGGCACTGGTGCGCGGCAGGGTCTTGGTGGCGATGGAGTTGGCGGCCGTTGCGTACGGCAACAACTGCGCGTCCTGTTCGAATCGTCCGAACGATGCACTGGCGGTCAGGTGTCCTGCCGCCGGCAGGTCCACGCCGGCGTTGACAAGGGCGTTGTGGTACCGGTTGTCCGGCGATAGCGGCCGGGCCCCGAACGTGCCGACCATGCGGTCCCACGTGTCGAACTCCGCCCCGGGCGCCGCGTTCGCGTAGACGTTCTGCCACCGCAGGGTATCCACGGCGTTGGCAAAGTCCGAATACAGGTACTCGGCCCTCACCTGATAGCGGCGGCCCAGATGTTCGGCCGACAGCGTGATGTCATTGGTCTGGTAGTCGACTGGTTCCGCGATCTGGATGTTGAGCGTGCGAGGTGGCCGGTCTCCGATCGGCCCATACGTGGACTTGGACCCGGTCAAATCTTTTCGGTCCCACGCCACACCCAGTTCCAGCACGGAGGACGGTTTCCAGAATGCCGCCATGCGGCTGGCTTCTGTCTGCGTGCCCAGCGGCGTCGGGTGCAGGGTCTTCGACTGGTACTCCGCGATCAGCAGGTCACTGGCCAGCACGCCAGAGGCATCAGCCGCAACTGTCGCCAGTTTCTTGAACGTGATCGGCACGGTGGACGGGACGGTGAAGAGACCATTGCCACGATCAATGTACGGCGTCTGCGCCTTGTTGCTGTAGAGGTGCGGCGTCTCCGCCCAGGCGGCCTGGAACGACCACCGGCCGGGACGACCGGCATTGAGCAGGATGGTCTGGTCGCGCCGACCGACGTTGGTGCCGGCAAAGTCCATCAGCCAGCCGGATGCTGAGTCTCTGACGAGGAATGTCACCTTCGGCAGAAAGAACCGGCGCGACAGATCCTGATACTCCGACAACTTGCTGGAGTCCGTGTTGTTGTCCACCTGCTGAGCCGCCGACGTGATGCTGCCGGTCACCTGCAGGGGAGGAGGAGTGGTCTGGGCAGACGCGGACGCAGCCAGTCCGCAGGAAATGACGAGTGCACCGATGGTTCTCATGGCAGCCTCTCCTAGCGAGTGAACTTGGCGCCCGACGGGTGGTTCGACCCGTGCGTCGTGATGTGGCAGTTCGTGCAACCGCTGCCGTAGGGGTTGCTCACACGGTTGTATCGGGGCAGGTTGATGTGCCCGCCGTACGAGTGGCAATTGAGGCACACGAACGAGTCTTTGCCGTTCAGCAGACTCCGCTGATTCGATCCATGAGGCGTGTGGCAGTTCGCGCAGCTCTCGCGTACCGGCGCATGTTCCCAGACGAACGGTCCACGTTTGTCGGCATGGCACGTGAAACAGGTTTCATTCAGCGTGGGTTTTGTCAGGAGGCCCGGCGTGGAGCCGTGCACGTTGTGGCAACTGGCGCAGTCCAGTCGGCCTTCGCGCACCGGGTGATGCGACATCTTGTTCATGTCGCCCTTCACGTCAGCGTGGCATGTGAAGCAGGTTTCACCAGCCGTGGCCGTGCTCAGCAACGCACGGTCGCTCTTCTTCTCCATGACCACGTGGCAGGATGTACAGCTGACGTCGGCGCCTTGGTGCGGGCCGGTCTTCCACGCGAACCGCTTGCCACCCTCATGACACTGCTGGCAGACCGAGGATTGTGACTTCGCGTCGATGATGGCGAGCTCGGCCGACGGACTCTCGATGTGCTTGCTTCGAGGACCGTGGCAGCTCTCGCAGTCGCCTGCGGCCGTGTTGCCGGACAGCGGTAACGCGTGCGCGTGAGCCGTGCCCTTGTACTTGGCCATGCTGGCCTCGTGACAGGTGAGGCACTTCTCAGCGTCCTTGACGAACGTGGCGCCGTCGAATGCCGGGTTGATCCTGACCCAGTCCACGGGCCGCATCGGTGCGGTGGCGACGTCTGCGTTCCATCCGAAGGCCACGGCAAACAGCACAGTGGCGGCAGCAATCGAGATCCAGCGGTGTCGTCTCATAAGGAGAACTCCTGACTACCAGTGAGTCTAGGAGCCGCTGAACGATCTGGAACTGAAGAGATCCTGAACTTCCGTTCAGGGTCGCGGCATCGCGAGGATGACCCGGGCGCCGCCATCGGGATTGGACCCGATTTCAAGGCGTCCGTGGTTGGCGGCCATCGCCCATTGCACGATGGAAAGTCCAAGTCCCGCGCCTTCCGGGCCCCCCTCGCGGTCGCGGTCCATCCGATAGAACCGTTCCACCACCCGTCCCCGATGGTCTTCGGGAATGCCCGGTCCCTGGTCGTCAATCACGAGCTGATGCTCGGCCGCCGTGCTGGCCGAGGACACCGTCACCCGGCTGCCCGGTGCCGTGAACTTGATGGCGTTATCAATGACGTTGATGACCGCTTGTCGAATCATCGTGCCGTCGCCACTCGCGGCGAGAGGGCCGGAGATATTGACCGCCAATGTCACACCACGTTCGTCGGCCAGCACCGAAAGGTTTCCCGCCACATGCCTGGCCACTTCCGCCAGATCGACAGGCGCCACCGTTGCCGTCACCCGTCCGCTCTCCCAGCGCGACAGGGTCAGGAGCGTTTCGACGACGTGGGCCAGCCGATCGGCTTCTTCCAGCATGCTGCCGATGACTTCCTGATGGTCCTCGATCGTGCGTGACTCCTGCAGCCCCACTTCGCCGACGGTGCGAATGGCGGTCAGCGGAGTGCGCAGTTCGTGGGAGACATCAGCCGTAAACCGCTTCAGGCGATCGAACGATCCCTGCAGCCGCGCGAACGTGTCGTTGAAGACGCTCGCCAACCGTCCCAGCTCATCGTCTGGATTCCCGACCGGCAGCCGTTCAGACAGCCGGTCCGCGCTGATGATGCGCGCGCGCTCGGCCATGGACGTCAACGGCGAGAGCGCGCGGCCTGAAATGAGGTAGCCCGCGATCGAGGCCGTCATGATCGCCAGCGGGCCGATGAAGGCGAAGATCAGGACCATCTGGCGCAGGTCATGCCGCAGGTCGTCTTCGCTGCGCGCCACACGAATCCACAGCGGTTCTCCGGCCAGTGGCCGCTGCACCGTCAACAGCCGCACGTGGGCTCCCGACGGTGTTTCGAGTGTGTACGGCCCGCGGCGACCGGCGTCCACGTCGGGCAGCGCCTTCCAGATGTCTCGCCTCTCCGGGATGCCGCGGAGGTACAAGGGACGCCCCTCCGCGTCATAGACCTCCACCCAGCGGTGCGGCCCCGCATCGTAGCCAGGGTCGGTCTCTGAGTCGACGCGCCAGACCACCTGCCCTTCCCTGAGGATCAGCATCTGCAGGGCGAACTCCAGATCTTCGTGCAGATGATGGTCGAGCGCAGCCCGCATGGACTGCCACTGGATGACGGCAACGCCCGTGAGCACGGGCAGCAGGATGACCAGAATGGAGGCGGCGAACCAGAGGGTCAGCCGCGTACGCAGTCGCGGCTGCTTCACACCGTGGTCTCTTTCAGAGTGAAGCCCACTCCTCGCAGGGTATGAATCAACTTGTCCGGAGCGTCAGTATCGATCTTCCGTCGCAGCCTGGTGATGTGGACATCGATCACGTTGTCGAGCGGCGTGCCCCGGCCGGGTTCCTTCCACACGTCGCGCGCCAGCATCTCTCTGGATACTATCTGGCCGCGGTGACGGAGGAGGTACGCCAGCAGATCGAATTCACGCGAGGTCAGTTCAATGGATTTTCCGGCACGCCGCACCTCGCGGGCGACCGGGTCCAGTTCAAGGTCGGCGAACACCAGGCGGCCCGCCTGATCGGCCTTGCCACGGCGCACCAGGGACCGGAGTCGCGCCAGCAGTTCCGCGAAGGCGAAGGGTTTGACGAGATAGTCGTCGGCACCTCGGTCCAGGCCTGCCACCCGGTCTTCAATGGTGTCGCGGGCCGTCAGCACCAGCACGGGCACGGCGAGTCCGCGGCTGCGGAGGCCTGAGAGGATCTCAAGGCCGTCACGACCGGGCAGGCCAAGGTCGAGCACGATCACCTCGAACGGTTCGGTGGTGGCGCGGAAGTAGCCGTCTTCACCGGTGCGCGAGACTACTACTTCGTATCCCTCGGCGGTCAGGCCGGCTTTGAGGGCGCCGGCCACCTTGCCATCGTCTTCAACAATGAGTGCGCGCATGGCTCCTGCCGCCTAGCCTGACAGGCTCTGCGAGTGAGCGTAACTGAATTCTTATTCAGGGTCGGGCGAAGGCCTGTGCGTCTTCCGCGCCTCATGGTGACCCCGCGTGATCCCGCCGTCTGGTGGCAATCCAAAGTGTCGCACACAGTAGCGGCGTCAGAATGATAACCTCCGTCGAAACTGAACGCAGGTTGATCGACCAGAAGTCGTCGCGCCAGTAGCGTCGCGAGATCGGCCCGAACACTTCCCACCCGGTCTGCACGTGGGTGTCTGACAGCGGCCAGAAGGCCATCACGCCAATCGGCACCGATGTATCACTGCCGAGCGCGTCCAGCAACGGATGCGACATCCACGCCAGCGCGACGACCACCCAGATGGTCAGGCGCGACGACGCGAGGGGCCAGCGCTGCCAGGCCGCGACGCTGGCCACAATGATGGCTGCGCCCAGGCTGTGGGTTTCCATGCTGTGGCGGCCAATGAGCAGGTCCAGGTCGGGAGCCATGCCAATGGCGACGAGGATGGCTGTTTGGCGCAAAATCCCCCACCGGTCCGCCGGCACGCCCGAGACGGCCCACCCCACGGCAAGCGCCGCCATTCCATGACCAAGCGGTGAAGGCATCGAGGCTCACGATATCCCGGACATTGCGCCCTGACCCATCCTGTCACTCCCGCCCGTCAGAATCTTCACTATTGGAACGGGCCAATAGTCGCAAAAATTGCGAGCCTGCCCCGATGGGGCGAAAGTCCGATGGCCCATAACTGGTTGTTGGAATTAAGGATAGAGGCACACATTGTTGAATTTTCGCTTGACTCACCCCTGGCACACTTCTAGAATGTCCTACGGTCCAGCCGTGGTCGCGTCGATTGGCGGCGGCCCCGCGGGGAGGATGCAGAAACCTATGGCAGTAGCAGAACGCACAGAAAAAGACGACCGGTCCGGGGATCGCGAACGCACCAAGGCCGTGGAGTTGGCCGTCGGCCAGATTGAGAAGCAATTCGGCAAGGGCTCGATCATGCGGCTGGGCGGCAAAGACTCGATCGCGCCCATTCCGGTGATCCCGACCGGGTCCATCAGCCTCGATTGGGCGCTCGGTGTCGGTGGCTTCCCGCGTGGCCGGGTGATCGAGATCTTCGGGCCCGAGTCTTCGGGCAAAACGTCGCTGGCCTTGCACACCATTGCACAGGCCCAGAAGCTGGGTGGCGTGGCCGCGTTTATCGATGCCGAACATGCGCTGGACGCCAAATACGCCCAGAAGCTTGGCGTGGACCTCGAGAACCTGCTGGTTTCGCAGCCTGACAACGGCGAACAGGCCCTGGAAATCACCGAAGTCCTCATCCGTTCAAATGGCGTGGACGTCGTCGTGGTGGACTCGGTGGCGGCGCTTGTGCCCCGGGCCGAAATCGAAGGCGAGATGGGCGAAGCGCAGATGGGTCTGCAGGCGCGCTTGATGTCGCAGGCGCTGCGGAAGCTGACCGGCGTGGTGTCGAAGTCGAAGGTGTCGCTCATCTTCATCAACCAGTTGCGCGAGAAGATTGGCGTCATGTTCGGAAGTCCCGAAACCACCACGGGCGGCCGGGCGCTGAAGTTCTACGCGTCGGTGCGCGTAGACATTCGCCGCATCGGCGCGATCAAGGACGGCGATGCGGTCATCGGCGGGCGCACCCGCGTGAAGGTCGTGAAGAACAAAGTCGCGCCGCCCTTCCGCGAGGCCGAGTTCGACGTGATGTACGGCGAGGGCATTTCGCGCGAAGGCGATCTGCTCGACAAAGCCGTCGAGCGCAACATCGTCGAGAAGTCGGGGACCTGGTTCTCCTATGGCGGCGAGCGCCTCGGCCAGGGTCGCGAGAACGCCAAGTCGTTCCTCAAGGCGAATCCCGCCACGACCGATGCGATCGAAGCGAAGCTGCGTGTGGAAATGGGCCTGGCGCTCAATCCCGTGGCCGTAGTCGACATCGGCAAATAAGTCGGAACTGGGCGGAAATCGGGCTGGATCGCGCGCTGCTGTTGCGGGCGATCCAGCCTGTGTTTTGCGCGGCTGTGATAAAGTTTTCAGGTTCTTGACGCGTCCTCGGGCCGAGGTAGCTCAGTTGGTAGAGCATACGACTGAAAATCGTAGTGTCGGCAGTTCAATTCTGCCCCTCGGCACCATCATCTAAAGCCCCAGTCAATACGGCCTCAAACGCAATTATGAGGCCTGCTATTCTTTGGCCGATAAACCGGCCGGGGTAACGCTGGGGCAACATCCAGTATTGACTAGGGGTCGGAACCGGCCCCCAGGCTTCCCTGCTCGCTCGCGACTGCCGGGGTCGATCGAACCCACGAGCCGCGCGAGGCGGCGTAGAACGGCACGCTGATGGCTCCCGACCACTCGCGCGTCCACCGCACCTTGCCGGTCGCACGATCGAAGGCCGTCACCGCCTCGGTCGCCCTGTTGCGCGTCTCGGTGACGAACACCGTGTCGGCGGACGCCACCGGACCCGAATAGCTCGGCGCCAGTGGGACGGACCACCGGCGATCGATCGTGTCCTTGAGCGTCGCCGGCCCTCAAGGTCATCGCCATCCCAAACCCTATCGTCCAGCCGACACCCAGAGCCGCAAGCACGTGCCGCATTGCACTATACTTGCACATGTTTATCGTCTCAAGAAATACTATTGTCGTGACACGACTATTCATAGACGGGCTTCTGCCGCGGGTCTGGCAACCCGCGTTGCAGGCCCGTCTTCCACGCATACCTCGCTTCGAGTCAATGGGGGCCGCGCGCCTGTGCACTTGTTCAGCGGCGCAGAGGATTTTTTCTGGTTTGCTGCCCGCACTTCAGCCCGGGAGAGCCGGACCAGGCGCCGGGCACGATCAGGAGCCGAAGCGCGAAAAGGATAAAGGTGGCGTCGCGCCGTCCTGAGGCCCAATCAGCTGGTCGAAAACAGCGTCATCGCCACGCGCATGAACGCGCGCACCCACGGCTCCGGATAGACGCCCATGATAAGAACCCCCGCCAGGCAGCCGCCGATGGCCACCATCAGCACGGCCGGCACGGGAATGGGGTCAGACGACGTGGGCGCTTCGATATACATCCGCCGCGCGACCACCAGGTAGTAGTAGAGCGCGACGACGGTGAGGACGGCACCGAGGAACGCGAGCCCGTACATCCCCTGCTCCACCACCGCCCAGAAGATGAACAGCTTGGCCCAGAAGCCGGCCATGAACGGGATGCCGCCCAGCGACAACAGGAAGAGCAACAGGCACAGCGCCAACACTGGCGATCGGCGTGCGAGGCCCTGATACTTTTCAATCTCGTCGCTGCCCTCGGACGCGGCCACCGCCTGCACCACAAAAAACGCGCCCATGTTGCCGAAGAGGTACGCGACCAGATAGAAGAGCACCATCCCCACGCCCGAGACCGACATGGCGGCCAGCCCGAGCAGCAGGTACCCGATGTGCGCCACACCGGAGTACGCGAGCAGGCGCTTGATGTTCGTCTGCGGAATCGCCATCAGGTTGCCGGCCACGATCGACACACCGGCCAGCGCCGACACCAGCGGCACCCACAGGACGGCGCCTTCGCCCACGCCCTCCACGTAGAGGCGGAAGATCGCCAGAAACCCCGCGGTCTTGGGCGCGATGGAAATCCACGCGACAAACGGCGTATTCGCGGCTTCGTAGGTGTCGGGCACCCACATGTGGAACGGCACCGCCGCGATCTTGAATCCGAGCCCGCCCAGCATCAGCGCCAACCCGAGCAGCATCAGCGGATCGGCGGTCGCAACCAGCGGCGGGATCGCGGCCATGTCCGTGGTGCCGGCGGCGCCGTACACAAACGACAGGCCGTAGAGAATGACCGCCGACGAAATGCTGCCCACCAGGAAAAATTTCATCGCGCCTTCAGGCGCGGCCTTTTCACCCTTGAGGAACCCCGTCAGGAAGTACAAAGGGATGGACATCAACTCGAAGGCCACGAACAGTACGATCAGGTCGCGCGCGGAGGCCAGCACCAGCATCCCCAGCAGCGACGCGAGAAACGCCACGTGGTATTCGGTACCACGCCGGCGGAACGACGCATGGGTCATGGCCAGTGTGGCCAGCACGCTGAGCACGCTTGCGAGGAGGAAGAGACGTTTCCCGAACAACGACAACTCGTCGAGCACAAACGTGCCTTCAAGCGCCATACGACCGGGTTCGGCATTCCACGCCCCGATCAAAATTCCCACCAGCCCCGCCAGCGTCACCCACCCCGCCACCGCGTCGTCGGCACGGCGCCGGAACAAACCGATCACAAAGACGACGACCAGCAGGGCGAAGAGCCAGCCCTCAAGAACCAGGGGCCAGGAGGGATCCAGGACGTGTCCTCCCATCACAGCACCCCCAGGCGCATCAGCAACGGCACGGTGCTCACGTCAATTGGTGTGAGCGCGAGGCCAGGCAGCACACCAAACAACACCAGCGCGCCCACGAGGATAACGATAGCTACCCACTCGGTGCCCTGCGCATCCGGCAGATTCTGAAAGTGAGGGTTGGTGCTCCTGGGGCCCCAGAAGATCGCGCGGACCACCCGCAACACATACAGGGACGTCAGGAACGCACCGATCACGGCCGGGAACAACCACCACGAATGCGCGGACGACCAGGCGCCCAGGAAGGTCAGAAACTCGGCCACGAAGCCGGCGGTCGCGGGCAGGCCGAGTGACGACAGACCGCCAATCGTGAAGGCCACCGCGATGCCGGGCATCATGGTGGCGAAACCACCCATGCTGAAGATGTCGCGCGAGTGGGCCTTTTCGTAGACGAGACCGACCAGGGCGAAGAAGAGGCCGGTCATGATGCCGTGCGCGAACATCTGGAAGACCGCGCCGTTGAGCCCGCTCTCGGTCAGCGTGGCGGCGCCGAGCATCACGATGCCCATGTGCGAGACCGAGGAATACGCGATGACGTATTTGAGGTCCTTCTGCGCCATGGCGCTCAGCGCGCCGTAGACGATATTGATGCAGGCAATCGCGCCCACGAGCCAGGCCCATTGCTGCGTGGCTTCGGGCAGCAGGCCCATGCCCAGCCGGATCACGCCGTAGGCACCGAGCTTCATCAACACGCCCGCGTGGAGCATCGATACGGCGGTGGGCGCCGACGCGTGGCCGTCTGGCGACCACGTATGGAACGGGAAGATCGCGGCCAGGATGCCGAACCCGATATAAAACGCCAGGAATACCCACGACTGAAGCGCGGGGTCGAACTCGACGGCTTCGAGGGCCAGCAGCGAGAACGAGGTGGAACCGGCGGCTACATAGAGCGCCAGCATGCCCACCAGAATGAACGCCGACCCGAAGAGCAGGTACAGCGTGAGCTTCATCGCCGCGTATTCCTTGGTGCCCACACCGGTGCGGCCGAAGGCCCAGCCGAACAGCCCCTGCGGACGGACTTCCCCGCTCGAGCCCCAGATGCCGATGAGCAGATACATCGGCAGCACGGCGATTTCGTAGAACAGGAAAAACACGAACAGGTCGAGCGACACGAACACGCCGAAGACGCCGGTCACGAGGAGCAGCAACAGCGCGTAGAACTCCTGGTCGCGCGTCTTCACCGTCCACGACGCGAAGACACCGGCCAGGATGATGATCGCCGTGAGCAGCACCATCACCAGGCTCATCCCGTCGATGGCGAGCTGGTACGAGATCCCCATGGACGGCACGAGCGGCAGCTCTTCGTAGAACTGGAAGCCGGCGGCGGCCAGGTCGTAGTTCGCGTAGAGCCACAACGCGCAGACCATCGAGACTGCGGTGCCGAGCAGCGCGGTCCATCGCACGAAGCCCGGACGCGAGCGCCCGAATCCCATGATCAGCAGCGCGCTCGCGAACGGCGCCCACGTGAGGAGTGAGAGGACTGGCCAGTGGGTCACAGGTTCCCTCTCAACCACCAGATCACGGCCGCCACACCGGCGGCCACGGCGAGCACGTAGTCCTGCACTTTGCCGGTCTGGATGCGGCGCAGGGCGTCACCCCCGGACACGGTCCATGCGCTGATGACGTTCAGCACACCATCCACGATGTAGCGGTCCACCCAGCCCACCATCGCGGCCAGCGTCATCAGGACGCCGCGGTACACCGCGATAAACGCCTCGTCCACCCAGAAGCCGTGGGCTGCTGCCGTGCGCAGCGGACCCGTCGCGCGCGCCAGGGACTCGGCGTCAATCATTCGGCGCTGGAAGGTGGCCCATGCCAGGGCGATGCCGCTCAGAGCGACACCCGTCGCCACCGGCGCCAGCCAGGCAGGCGCCTCAACCGCGTCTGCGGGGTGATGCAGAGTGAAGTAGATCCCGATGGTCACCGACGCCAGCGCCAGCACCCACAACGGCAGTCCCATCGACATGGGCGCGTCATGTGGCGCATGCCCACCCGCATGGCCGGCGGTGTGCGCCGGCGTTCCAAAGAACGTCAGAAACACGACGCGGAACATGTAGAAGGCCGTGAGGAACGCCCCGATCAGCAGCATGACGAACGGGCCCGTCAGGCCTCCGGCCCACACGGCGGCCAGCACTTCTTCCTTCGAGAGGAAGCCGGCGAACAGCGGCACTCCCGCCAGCGAGAGCGTGCCGACGAGGAACACGATCATGGTCTGCGGCATGCGCCGGGCCAGGCCGCCCATGTGCGTGATGTCGTTGGTGCCCACGGCGTGAATCACGGCGCCGGCGCCGAGGAACAGCAAGGCCTTGAAGATGCCGTGCGTCAGCAGATGCAGAAAACCGGCGGAGGCGAAACCGGCGCCGATGGCCGTCATCATGTAGCCCAACTGCGACACGGTGGAATACGCCAGCACCCGTTTGATGTCGTTCTGCGCGCAGGCGAGGATCGCCGCCATCAGCGCGGTGCCGGCGCCCACCCACGCGACCACCATGAGGACGTCGGGCGTGAGCGCGAAGAGGAACGCCATACGCACCAGCAGGTACACGCCGGCGGTGACCATGGTGGCGGCATGAATCAGGGCCGAGACGGGCGTGGGCCCTTCCATCGCGTCGGGCAACCAGATATGCAGCGGAAACTGCGCAGACTTGCCGGCTGCCCCCAGGTAGATGCAGAACGTGATGAGGGCCAGGCCGTCCACGCCTACCAGGCCAGCGCCCACCATTTGCTGCAGCTCGGCAAAGTCGAAGGTCCCCGTGTGGCGCCAGAGCAGCACGATGCCAATCAGCAGCCCGACGTCTCCAGCCTTGGTGGTCCAGAAGGCCTTGACGGCGGCGCGCGCCGCTGACGGTTTGCGATACCAGAAGCCGATCAGCAGATAGGAACACAGCCCGACCAGTTCCCAGCAGATGAAGAGCTGGACGAGATTGGGCGCCAGCACCAGACCGAGCATCGAAAACGCGAACAGCGACTGGTAGACGTAATACCGGCCGATGGCGGGTGCCGGTTCATCACTCAGGTAGCCCAACGAATAAATCTGCACCAGCAGCGACACGAGCGAGACCAGCAGGATCATGATCGCGGACTGTTCATCCGCGAGAAACCCTACCGTCGCCAGCGCGCCCTGCGAGTCGGGCAACCATGTCCACACGCGCTGGATCGGCGCCTCCAGCCTGTCCACCAGAAACCAGGTCTGCACCGCCGCCGCGAACGTCCCCATGGCGCCGAGGATCGAGATGACTGCCGCCGGCCGGCCCGACCGCCGCAGTGGCGCGACCAGCGCGAGCAGCAGGAAGACGGTGATGGGCGTGAGCAGAACGGTCAGCATCATCCCTTCAACCAATCGACGTGGTCGGCCATGGCCGTGCGACGCGTGCGGAACAACAGAATCACAATGGCCAGGCCCAGGGCGACCTCGGCCACGGTGATACAAATCGCAAACACGGTCAGCACCATGCCGGTGACCTCGCCGTGAAACCGGCTGAAGGCCACCAGGTTGATGTTGACCGCGTTGAGCATCAGCTCAATGCCCAGGAGGATGCCCACCATATTCCGGCGGGTCATGACACCGAACAGGCCGATCGAGAAAATGACGGCGGCCAGCGCGAGGTAGGCAGACAGTCCCATGGCTATTCCTCCGGCCTCGCCAGGTAACTGGCTGCCAGCAACGACACCAGCAGAAGGATCGCCAGCAATTCAAACGGCAGCAGGAACTTCGTCATGACCGCCATGCCGATGAGTTTCGTGGGATCCGCGTCCATCGGGATCTTCACCGGTGACAGCGGCGCGCGCGAGAGGATGTCCAACATGACGCCAAGGAAGACGGCCGCCACGGCCCCACCTGCCAGCACGCGGCGGCTGGTGTGCGCCAGGCGCGTGCCAACCAGGCGCTCTGTGACGACAATGGCGAAGACCACAACCGTGACAACGCCACCGGCGTACAAAAGAATCTGGACGCCGGCGAGGAATTCGGCGTCGAGCATCAGGAAGATGCCCGCCGTTCCCGTCAGGGCCAGCGCCAGCCACAACACCGAGTGAAACAGGTTCTTGGTCAGCACCACGGCCAGTGCAGAGCCCACGAGCAGGATGGCGAGTGCCCAGAACGCCACCACGTCCGGCGTCACGACTCCCCTCCCGTCCTGGCGGGTGCGCCGGCCGCTTTCTCAGCCACCACCTTTTTCGGCGGCGCCTGCATGTCGCGCAATCGGTTCCCTGTGGCCCACGAGGGTTCGAACTTCTCGCCGATGTCGTGCAGGCGATCCTTGTCGAGCAGCAACTCGCGCCGATCGGCCGTCGCCATGTCGAACGACTTCATCATGATGATGGCGTCGGTCGGACAGACTTGCACGCACAGCTCACAGAACTCGCACGCGTACAGTTCCAGCGTGAAGGTCCTGGCGTAGTTGCGCCCTTCGGCCTTCAGCATCTCCACCTGGATCACTTGCGGTGGGCACACAAACTCGCACAACCGACAGCCAATGCAGTTTTCCTCACCAGTCTCCGGGTGGTAGGTCAACGCGAGCAGCCCGCGGTAGCGATCGGGATAGACGCGCGGGCGATCGGGATAATGCACCGTGACCGGCTTGCGCAGCAGGTTGATGAAGGTCACACGCATGGCGCGATACACGGCCCTGGCCAACTGCGCCGTCTCACGAAGGAAGCCGGGCTGCGTTTCAGACACCGGGGGTGTGCCTCCAGACCACGACGATCGACGTCGCAATCACCAGCAGCATGGTCAATGGCAACAGGAGCTTCCAGGAGATTTGCAGGATCTGGTCCACGCGGATGCGGATGAAGCTCCACCGAATCCAGGTGATCAGCAGGAACATGGCCAGCGCTTTGAGCAGGAACCACACGGGCCCAAGCCACTCTGGTCCGGGGCCGGCCCACGCGCCCAGGAACAACAAGGCCCCAAGGAAGGAAGTCCCCATCACGTGGGCATACTCGCCGAGCTGGATGAGCGCGAACTTCATGCCCGAGTACTCCACCCGGAATCCCGCCACCAGTTCCGATTCCGCCTCGAGGATGTCGAACGGCACCCGGTTCTCGGCCGCCACGCTGGCCACCACAAACGCCAGGAAACCCAACTGCCCCAACACGGGATACGCGATGAACCACAAGCCGTCCTGCGCCACCGCGATGTCCGACAGCCGCAACGACCCCGTGAGGATCACCGGGATCAGCGCCGCAAGCAGGAATGGCAGGTCGTAGGAAATGATCTGGTTGACGGCGCGCATCGCGGAAATCAGCGCGTACTTGTTGTTGGAACTCCACCCGGCCATGAAGAGGCCCACGATCTCCATCGACGACACGGCCAGGAAGAAAAGGATCCCGATATTGAGGTCCGCCACACCCAACCCGGGCGCGAACGGAATGGTCGCAAAGATCAGCAGGCACGGCACGAGGAACACCACCGGCGCGAGGTTGAAGACGCGCCGGTCTGCGTCGCGCGGCACGATGTCTTCTTTCATCATCAGCTTCAGCGCGTCGGCGATCGGCTGGAGAATGCCGTGCCAGCCGACGCGATACGGACCGATGCGCGACTGCATGCGGGCCGCAAACTTGCGCTCGAGCAGGGTCACGTAGGTCACCAGGCCGATGACAAACAGCAGCATGCCCACGCCTGCCACGAGGCCAAGCACGGCTGGCGGCAAGGTGCTCATCGGTCCACCTCGCCGAAGACCGGATCCACCGACCCCATGATGGCCACAACGTCGGCCACGCTATGCCCCGGAATGATGTGCGGCAGCACGGCCAGGTTCGAGAACGAGGCACCACGCCATTTCATGCGGTACGGCCTGGGCCCGCCGTCACCCACGAGATAACAGCCGACTTCGCCCCTCGGGCCCTCGACGCGGGCATACATCTCGCCCTTGGGCACGCGGACCTGCGCCACCGCCTTCACGCCCGGACGCGATGAAATGGGTCCTTCGGGCAGGCCGTCGAGGATCTGGCGCACGATTTTGATGGACTCACGAAACTCGACCATCCGCACTTTGTAGCGCGCGTAGCAGTCGCCGCTCGTCTCCACCGGCACCCGGAACTCGAAGTCCTCATACGACGAATACGGCGCCAGCCGTCGAAGGTCACAATTCACGCCGGAGGCACGCAGCAACGGGCCCGAAATGCCGACGTCCAGCGCCAGTTCACGCGAGATCACGCCGACGCCCTTCGTGCGCATCATGAAAAACGCGTTGCCCTCGAGCATCTCCTCGTATTCCAGGAGTCTCTTCTCGATGAGGTCCACGGTGCTCCGACACTCGGTGGCCCAATGCTCCGGCATGTCGTAACGCACGCCGCCGACCTGGTGGAAGCCGTACAGCAGGCGCGCGCCCGTCAGCGACTCAAACAAGTCGAGCACCAGTTCACGCTCGCGGATGCAATACAGGAACACCGTCGCGCCGCCGCCAAGCGCGCCGCCCATATCCATGCACCACGTGCCCAGCCACAGGCAATGCGACGCCACCCGCTGCAGTTCGCCAACCAGCACGCGAAGGTACTGCGCGCGTTTCGGGACATCAATCTTCGCCAGGCGCTCAGCCGCCATGACGTAGGCCAGTTCGCTGGACATGGCCGCCACGTAGTCGGTCTTTGACGCGATCGAGGGGTACTGAACGTAGGCAAGCGTCTCGGCAAGTTTTTCGTGACAGCGGTGCAGATACCCGATGACGGCATCAACGCCCACAACCGTTTCGCCTTCAAGCGTCAGAATCGCGCGAAACACGCCGTGCGCCGACGGATGCTGCGGCCCCATGTTCATGGTGAGCCGCTCGGCACCCGTGTAGTCGAGTTGCTTGATGACGAGGGGACCGTGTTCGGAAGACATGAGAGACTCAGCGATAAGGCGGGTACGGCGTGTCCACGGCGTACGACTTCAGCAACGGATGCCCCACCCAATCATCGTCGAGCAGGATGCGACGCAGGTCGGGATGCCCCTCGAACACAATGCCAAACATGTCAAACGCTTCGCGCTCCATCCAGCCAGCCCCGCGATAGGTCAAGGCCAGCGATGCGCAGGTCGTGACGCCTGTTCCCAGGCGAGTCTTCATCAACAATGAAAATGGCGCGTCGAGGTTATCCATCCACGCCACCACTTCGAGTCCATCTTCTTTCCAGTCCACTGCCGACAGAAAAGAAAAGAACGTACAGCCGAGGCCCTCTTTGGCAAACGAGGCTAGTTCCGCCCACTGTGCCGCAGGCACGGTCACCACGATGGCGGCGCCTTCGCCCGTGACCACGGCGTCGGGATTTTCGGCGAGACGGGCGCGGGCCTGAATGGCGTCCACAGCTAGTCGACCTTCGGTGAAGGAGCCGCGCGCTGGCCGGTCCGACGGAAATGAGAGATCTGGTCCTGCAGCAACAGCAGGCCGTTCAGCAGGGATTCGGGCGGCGGCGGGCAACCCGGCACATACACATCCACTGGAATCACGCGGTCCACACCCTTCACCACATGATAGCCATGACGAAACGGGCCGCCGGAGTTCGCGCACGATCCCATGGAGACGGCCCACTTCGGATCCGGCATCTGGTCATAGATGCGCAACAGCATCGGCGCCATCTTGATGGTGACCGTGCCCGACACAATCATGAGGTCAGAGTGCCGAGGCGATGCCCACGGCACCATCCCCAAGCGCTCGACGTCGAAGCGCGACGCAAACGTGGCCATCATTTCAATGGCGCAACACGCCAGGCCAAAACTCACCGGCCACACCGAAGACTTGCGCGCCCAGTTAAGGAAGGCATCTGCCGGCGTCGTCACGACAAACCCGCCGGGAAAGCGATGAATCCCGTCCGTCAGCGACTCAAACAGGGACGAGTGCTTGTCGCCGGTTTCGGGCCGCGACTTGTGATGTTCCTGCCACTCCTGCAGGTCCTTGATGTCTTTCCAGACGGGCGCGGGCACCACTGGAACGGGGCGTTTCATTTCCACTCGAGAATCCCTTCCCGGTAGGCATAGACCCAGCCGAGTGTCAGGATCCCGAGAAACCCGCCCATGGCCCACAACGCGCCGACACCAAGCTCACGGAGCACCAGGGCAAACGGGAACAGGAACACCGCCAATGCATCAAACACGATGAACACGAGCGCCACCAGGTAGAACCCCACCGGGAACTGCACCCACGCGGTGCCGATCGGTTCGGCGCCGCACTCGTAGTTCTGTTCTTTGGAAAACGAGGAGTTGGGTCGAGACGGCCGTAGAAGCCAGGCCGTGACCAACGAGATCGCCGCGAACCCTACGATTAGCGCGAAATAGATAACGACGGGCAGGTAACCGGTCAACAGGGATTCGCGTCCTTCCCGAAAACGCCCGAAGTATAACACGCTACCTTGCGCTGCTTGCTCCACCTCCCGCGACGCCGCCGCCACCGATCGCGCCACCATGCGACCCAGCCGTGGTCGCGGCGAGAATCACAGTCAGGGCGGCCGCCGGATCCGACAGGCCTTCGAGCCACACAATCGGCGGCACGCCCGATGACTTCGCGGCTTTGAGCATGGCCGGCGCCAAACCGAAACCCGCGCTCGCGGGCAACCATCGGTCCAGGTCGTCGGCCGGCACGACGCCGCGCACCGCGTGCTTCAGGACTTGTCGGCGCGCGCGCCAGGCCGCGGCGGCAGCCACGCCCCCCACCGCCAGCACCGACATCGTCTGCCCGACGATGAGGAACAGGACGCCGGAAAGCAGGACGGCGCCTGGCACGAGCAGCGGCACATCTCCCAGGTGCCCAAACACCAGCGCAAAGATCACGAGCCCGATCACGCCAAGCAGCATCACCACCAGACCGGCAATCCGCAACCCTCGGCCGGCGGCCTGACGCTCGACGTCCAGGAAGCCCATCTCGCGCAACTCGCTGAACACACCGCGCCTATACGCGGGCACGGCCGCCACCAGGTGCTTCCACCCTTCCTTCAAGCCGATCTTTCCGTGTTTCAGGTGCGGCCACAACGCATCGGCCAGCGCCTGCTCGTGCGGCCGCAGGCCCTTGGACGGGGGCAGCACAATTTCATAGGTGCGTGTGGCCCCCTCGCCGCCGCCATCCTGGATCGTCAGGCGCTTTCGGCGCGCCAGGTCCAGCAGGGTTGCCTGTATCTGTGCGGGGCCGACCGACACCCACGGGGTGACCAGCGCCGTGCCAACGCCTGGGGGCAGCGAGTCAGCGGTTGCAGCCAACACCGTCGCCCCATCAATTTTCGGTCTGTGGTATCTGAACAAGGTCATGGCCACGACGCCCACGCCCATGACCAGCAGCGTCACTGCGCCAATAAAAAACGCCGGGCCCATCTGGTCGGCACGATCGGCATTCGTCTGCCACCTCGGCATCGCCACCGCGAGTGTCGCGAGATCAAACGCGTCGGTCATCGTGACGGTCTCGTTGACAGCGAGACCGGTCCGCGTGGCCGCCCATCCATCGGTCAGCGCGCTTGTGACCCAGCGCGGGTCATCCAACCGCGTCGGTTCCACCCTCTTCACCGACGCCGGCACGCGCCATTCCACGCGCGCGTCGTCTATCGGGTACCTGTGTCGTGACGGCAACACCATCCAGGCCAGCGTCGCGCGCCCTGGCCCGACGGCCAACGCCCCCATGGCCCGGTACTCCAAAGTAAAGGTCCGCGTCTGGTCCACGGTGTCGGGAAAGTGCCAGGTGACGCGCAGGCTTCGACGGCCGGCTCTGATCCGCACCTGGCCTTCGCCACGGCCTTCGGCCACCGGCGTGCCGTCCAGGGAGGCGCGCACATCAATGATGCCGTCCAGCCGGTGAAGCGGGATCTCGCGTTCGACCTCCGAGAACGTGCGTTCACGAAACTGGAACGCCACTGTTTCGCGGACGCCGATGGACCCATCGGGCAGCAGCGTCAGGCTGACATGGAACTGTTCCGCACGCAGGCCACGCGTGGCCGACTGCGCCGTGGCCGCGCGCGGCCAGAGCAACACGCCTGCCCAGACGGCGACGACAATCAGAAACCGTCGTGTTGTGCGCGCTCGTGTCACTACGTGGTCTCCCAACGGCGCGCCAGCCACCGCGACGTCGTCAGGAAGACGCCGGTCAGTCCGGCCAGCACCGCGACCTGCGGCCACAGTTCCCACAGCGGAACCTCACGCCAGAAGACCTTCAGATACCCGTCGAGCGCCCACGCATTGAACGTGATCAGCCCGAACTGTTGCATGGTGTCGCTCATCAGAAACCTGGGAAACATGCTGCCGCCGACGGCGGACATGGCCAGAATAACGATCGTGGACAACCCTGACAACTGCGCACGCGATCGGCTCACCGTGGCCAGCACCAGCCCGAAGCTGGCGGCTGCCGCGGCGGTGAAGAGCGTCACCACGACAAATCCTGGCAGGTGGCTGGTCAGCGGAAGGCCAAAGACCAGTTGGCCCCACGAGAACATGACGGTCAGTTGCGAGATCCCCATCAGCATCAGGAAGACCCACTTGCCGAAGAGCACACCTCCCATGCCCGCGCGAGATCCAATCAGGCGATCGAGCGTGCCTGACTCTTCTTCGTCAAGCAGCGTCCCACCTGCGCCCGAGCAGGAAAACAGCAGAAACATGACGCCGATGCCGGCTGCGTAGAACGAGACCATGGAGGTATCCCCCTGATCGGGCTGCATCACGTTGACGACCTCCACCGGCAGTCCGACCGCGCTCTCACTGGTCGAGCCTGAAGGAATCGTCGGTCCTTCCCCACGCTTCCACGCGTCGATCATCTGGCGTTGCGCTTCGGTCATCGGCCCGGTGTATTTCTCGAACATCGTCATGCCTTCGACGGCCATCGTCTGCGGCGCAGCGGTGAAAGCCACTTTCTGCAGCATCCCTGACACCACCTGCGGCGCAACCGGGTCTGACACATCGGCCAGGAGCAGCACCTTGGGCCGGACCTGGCTCGGGTCACTGGTCGGAAACATCCCCGCCGTTCCAATCCCTTTCGGGAGGACCACGGCCACAGGCACATCCCCGTCACGCACGAGCGCCTCAGCGGCCGCGCGATCCAGCATGGCGCCGTTGCCGCCTTCCTTCGCGGCGGTCACTCGCACATCGAGCGAGCCCTCGGCCATCAGCGCTTTCATGAGCTGCTGCGAATAGGCCGTCTGGTCTTCATCCACCACCGCCACGCGCACTTTTCTGGTCGGGTCGGCCTGGTTGCTGAAGACCGTGGCGAAGATTGAGAAGAACATGATCGGCAACAGGAATGTGAGCGCCTGCACGACCCGGTCGCGCTTCATGCCGATCCAATGGATGCGAAGAAAGGTGAGGAGAATCATTCGCGCAACTCCCGGCCCGTGAGGCCAATAAAGACATCCTGCAACGATGCGCCTGCCAGCGAGAGGTCCTGCACGCGGGCGCCAAGGCGGGTGACAGTATCGATGCGTGCCGCGACGTCGCGGCCGCCGTCCTCGACCGCGGCGGTGACCGTCAGGCGATCAGCCGACAGACTGAATCCATCAGGCACGTCGGCTGCCGCCGGCCACGGCACGTCCAGCACCATCGTCAGCGTCCGGCCACCGGACCGCGCGGCTGCCAGCAGTTCCCCGAGTGTGCCGGCCGCGACGATTCGTCCGTGGTCGATGATGACGATGCGCTCGCAGCGGCGTTCGGCCTCTTCCAGGTGATGAGTGGTCAGCACGACGCCTACCCCTGAGGCCTGCAGACTCGCGAGCATTTCGTAGATCCGCTCGCGGCTCTGCGGATCGACGCCCACCGTCGGCTCGTCGAGCAGCACGATGGCCGGCGAATGCATCAGGCCAATCGCGATATTCAATCGGCGCTTCATGCCGCCTGAGAAGCGCTTCACCGATTCCTGTGCGCGGTCTTTCAGGTCGGACCACTCAAGCGCCCAGTCGACCCGGACCCTGAGGTCGGCACCGCGCACGCCGTACAACACGCCGAAGGCCTCGAGATTTTCGCGGGCTGTGAGTAACCCGTAGATCGCCAGTTCCTGTGGGACGACACCGATTTCACGGCGAGGATCGCGCGCCGTCACCGTGCGGCCAAATAGCTGGATGCTCCCCGAGTCAAGAGCCACCCGACCCGCAATCGCCCGAATCATGGTGGTCTTGCCTGCCCCGTTCGGACCGAGAAGCCCGACCAGTTCGCCGCGTCGCACTTCGATCGAGGCACCCGCCAGTGCCTCCACATCGCCGAACCGTTTGCGTGCGTCGCGAACCAGTAGCGGCACTGCGTGCTGATCTGTCGTCATGGTGTCTCCCTGACCTTCCGCAGCCTATACGGCGGCCGTACGCCGCCGCCGCCCGGGGTCGGTGAACGGCGGTCCCGGCTCGGTCTTCAGCGTCCGCGTTCTTTCTGCATTGATCTGAGCGCCTTGCCGATGACCTTGCTCGCGCGCTTCTGCTCAAGCAACGCGCGTTCATCGAGGCGCCGTTCCAGCGCCGCGCGCTCGTCCTGCAACTTGACGAAGCTGTCGTACCTGAGGGCATCGAGCGCACCTGACGTGACCGCCTCCTTGACCGCGCACCCAGGCTCCTTCAGATGCCGGCAGTCACGAAATCTGCACGTTTCGCCAATCACCGCAACATCGTCGAACGTCTCGGCCATCCCCTGCTCGGTGCCCCAGAGCTGCAGCTCTCGCATACCGGGTGTGTCGATCACCAGCCCGCCGGTCGGCAACGCAATCAACTGCCGGTGCACACTGGCGTGTCGGCCTCGGCTGTCGGACTCTCTGACCGATCGGGTCGGCAAGACGGCCTCTCCCACCAGCCGATTGACGATGCTGGACTTGCCCGCGCCTGATGAGCCGAGCAGCGCCACCGTCTGGCCCACACCGAGGTACGGCTGCAGGGCTTCGAAGCCCCGGCCATCGGCAGCGCTGATCGCGAGGACCGGCACGCCATTGGCCATCTCGCCAATCATCGCCACGGCCTCGGCGACATCGTCAGCGAGGTCGGCCTTGTTGAGGATGATCACCGGCCGGGCCTGGCTCTGCCGTGCCAGAAGAAGGTACCGCTCGATGCGTCGCGGATTGAAGTCGCCATCGAGCCCCGACACGAGAAAGACTGTATCGATGTTCGCCGCCACCACCTGTTCTTCTGTCCACTCACCGGCGCTCTTGCGCGAGAACTTGCCAAGGCGGGGCAACACGGCCTTGATGAGCGCCCGATCCCCCGCCTCCTCGATTCGCAACGCGACCCAATCACCCACGGCGGGCAACTCGTGCCGGCCTTCCGCGAGGTGCTTCATGCGCCCGGTGGCTTCTGCCAGACGCTCGCCCGATTCCGTGATGACCCGATAGACGTGGTTGTGTTCAAGCGCCACCCGGCCAGGCAGAACACCGGGACCAGCGAACGCCTCATAGGCCCGGGCAAAGTGATCGTTCCACCCCAAATCGTGCAGCGACGGCATCGCGACATGGTGCCACGGTCAACCAACTGGCCCAAATGGCCGTCAAAGGGTCAACCGCAGTTTGGGCCCTGGGGTGCACATCACCGCTTCCGGGATTCCGGTTTCCCGAAAGCGCGGCGAGTTTGGGAAAGCGATAGGAGGCAGTCAGCTACTAACACCTTGTAAACATTGCACTTAAGGAAAGTCGCCAAAGATGCCCCGACTCTTGCATAAGATACGGGCATGGCGATGGATGTAAAGCGCGACCCTGCGATTCTGAAACGCAAGAAACAGCGGCAAACCATTCTGGCGGTAGTCGGCGTGCTGGTCCTCATCGGGATTTCAGCCTGGGTGATGAACCTCAAGCCGGCTGCGCCCACGGTGGATGCCAACGCGGCCTGGACCGGCAAGGTCATTCGCGGCCCGCTGGTGCGTGAGGTGAAGGGGTCGGGGACATTGGTACCGGAAGACATCCGGTGGATCACGGCGACGACGTCGGGGCGCGTAGAGCGGATTGTGTTGCAGGCCGGTTCCATCGTGAAACCTGACTCGGTGATTCTGGAGCTGAGCAACCCGGACTTGCGTGAGGCGGTCACCACGGCGGAATTGCGGTGGCGGTCGGCGGAAGCGGCGTTGAAGAACCGGAAGGCTGACTTAAGCACGCAACGACTGCAGATGGAGACGGCGGTCGCCAATGCGCAGTCGGATCTGGAGCAGCAGGAACTGCAGTACGCGGCGGACCTCGAGTTGAATAAGCTGGGGCTGTTCGCGGCCCTGCAGTTGAAACAGAGCGAGGCGCGTGTGGTCCGCGCCAAGAATGCGCTCTCGCTCGAGCAGAAGCGGTTGGCGATGAATCGCGAGAGTGAAGTGTCGCAGATCGCACCGCAGGAGGCCGATATCACGACGCTGAGGAACGCGTATGAACTGCAGAGTCGCAATCTCGGTGACTTGCGCGTCAAGGCGGGCATGAACGGCGTGTTGCAGGTGGTGCCGGTGGAAGTGGGCCAGCAGGTGGGCGGCGGAACCAACGTCGCGCGTGTGGCGGACCCGTCACGGCTCAAGGCGCAGATTCGGGTATCTGAAACCCAGATCCGGGACGTCCGGTTGGGCCAGAAGGCGGTGGTGGATACGCGTAACGGGACCGTGACCGGCATCGTCGCGCGTATTGATCCGGCGGCGGTGAGCGGAACGGTCGGCGTGGATGTGACGATGACGGGTGAGATGCCGCAGAGCGCGCGGCCCGACTTGAGTGTGGATGGAACGATTGAACTCCAACGGCTCGATAACGTCTTGAAGGTGCAGCGTCCGTCGTTCAGTCAGGACGATGCCACCATTCAGTTATACCGGGTGGGCGCAGACAACGAAGCCGTTCGAGTGCGAGTGAAACTCGGCGTGTCATCGGTGGCCGAGGTGCAGATCATCGAAGGACTGAACGAAGGCGATGAAGTGGTGTTGTCGGACATGGCCGCGTATGAGGCGTTCGACCGGGTCAGGATAGGCAGACGATAGCAATTTAACGAAGGCCACGCGTGGCCTCTTTGAGAGGGCAGACACATGAGTACTCCGGGACAACCGCTGATCCAGCTTGATGGCGTGACGAAAGTCTTTTACACCGACGAAGTGGAGACCCACGCGCTCGCGGGCATCCATCTGGAAATCCAGCGCGGCGAGTACATCTCGATTGCCGGCCCCTCGGGCTGCGGCAAGTCGACGTTGCTCTCGATTCTCGGCCTGCTCGACACCCCCAGCGAGGGCACCTACATCCTCAACACCAGGTCGGTCGCCGACCTGCCACTCTCGGAGCGCGCCCGTGTGCGCAACCGCGAGATCGGGTTCGTGTTCCAGAGCTTCAACCTGATCGGCGACCTGACGGTCTACGAGAACGTTGAACTGCCCCTGACCTACCGGGGCATGAAGGCGGCCGAGCGCAAAGAGCGCGTGATGGCCGCCCTTGAAAAGGTCGGCATGTCGCACCGCGCCAAGCATCTGCCCAGCCAGCTCTCGGGCGGTCAGCAGCAGCGCGTCGCGGTCGCGCGCGCCGTCGGCGGCTCCCCTTCGATCCTGCTGGCGGACGAACCCACCGGTAACCTGGACTCCAAGAACGGCGAGGCCGTCATGGATCTCCTGCATGAACTGCACAAAGAAGGCGCGACCATCTGCATGGTCACGCATGACCCCCGCTATGCCCGGAATGCGGAGCGCTCCATCCATCTCTTCGACGGCCGTGTCGTTGAGGAAGATGCGGCGCGGACAGGACAGAAGAACCTTGAAGAAAGCGGTTTCCACCTCGGTTAGTGAGTTTCACGTACGTTTTAAGGGAGTCCGGTGAGCACGATGATGCAGACCGGCGCTGTGGCCGAAGCCCCAGCGTCATTCGCACCCCGCCTTCAGCCACGAGCCGCACGCCTGCAGATTCTTGTGGCTGATGACCAGCACGACGTCATCGAAGCCGTCCGCCTCCTCCTGGAGTCGGACGGGTTGACCACGATCGGTGCCACATCCCCAGCGCAGGCCCTCGACATCGCGCGCACACAAATCGTGCACGCGGCGCTCCTGGACCTCAACTTTGAACACGGCCGCACGAACGGCGAGCAGGGGCTCGACCTCGTGGGGCGTCTCCACCAACTCGATCCCATGCTGCCCATCACCGTGATGACCGCGTGGAGTTCGATCGGCCTCGCGCGCGAGGCCATGCGGCGCGGCGCGAAGGACTTTGTCGAAAAGCCCTTCGATGATGCGCGACTGATTGCGACATTGCGGTCACAGGCCGAACTGGGTCAGGCGCTCCGACGCGTGGCGGAGCTTGAAGCCCAACTCGCCGCCGCCGCAACGTCGGACGGGTCGGCCCCGGTCTCGTTCGAAGTCATGCGCCTGCGCGAGGCGGAAGGCCAGCTCGTGCGCGGCGCCATGCAGCGTGCGCGCGGCAACGTCAGCCGGGCGGCCCGGGCGCTCGGCCTCAGCCGGTCGGCCCTCTATCGCCGACTCGAACGTCACGGCCTTACGACATCGGGAGAGCCGATCAGATAACGTCGGGGTCCGGGAGTCCTGGGGTCCCTGGGGCACGACGCACGATGCGGGGCGATTGCGGAGCCGCAGTCGCCCCGTTTTTTTTGGCTTCCGCTATCCTTACGACATGGAACTGCTGAACCGGATCTTCGGCCACGTGCCGGCGTGGGCGGTCACGGCGATCGGTGCCGGCCTCCGCATGCTGCTGGTCGTGCTGCTCGCGCTGCTCGTGCTTCGGTTCATGCGCGCGGGTGTCACACGGTTTGAGCGGTACCTGGCTGACGGAGACGAGCTCAGCGAGAGTGAAGCCGGCAAACGCGCGAAGACCCTCGGCAGCCTGCTCCGCAATGTCGCCGGCGTGCTGATTGCGGCGGTCGCCAGCCTGATGGTGCTCCAGGAACTGCAGATCAACATCATGCCCATCCTCACGGGCGCTGGCATTCTGGGGCTGGCCGTGGGGTTCGGCGCGCAGACCCTGGTCAAAGATGTCATCGGCGGGTTCTTCCTGATTCTCGAGAATCAGGTTCGCGTCGGCGACGTGGCGCAAATCAACGGCACGGGCGGACTCGTGGAAGCCATCAACCTTCGCACCATCGTCCTCCGTGACCAGAGCGGCGCGGTACACGTGTTCCCCTGCGGAGGCGTCACCACGCTCGCCAACCTGAGCAAGGACTACGCGTATGCCCTGCTCGATCTCCAGGTGGCCTACAAACACGACACCGATGAAGTGGTGAAGGTGCTGCAACGCGTCTCGGAGCAAATGCGCCAGTCGGCATCCCACGGCCGCGCCATGTTGGAACCGCTCGAGGTGATTGGCATCGAGGGATTCGGGGAGTCATCGGTCACGATTCGCGTGCGCATGAAGACGCTGCCGCTCAAGCAGTGGGACACGGCGCGCGAGTTTCGGCGCCTGATCAAGAAGGCCTTCGAGGAAGCGGGCATCGAGCTGCCCTTCCCCCACCGCGACATCATGGTGCGTCACCTCGCGACAGAGACCGCACTGGCCGACCGCGTCAGTAGGCCGACTTGAGGACCGGTGCCGGTGGTGGCGGTGCCACGGGCTCGCCACCTCGGGACTGCTGGACGATCTTGACGCCTGCACTCGCGCCAACGCGGGTCGCTCCGGCCGCGACCATCGCCCTGAGGCCTTCAAGATCCCGCACTCCACCGGCCGCCTTGACGCCCATGTCGTCGCCCACCACACGCCGCATGAGCGCGACGTCGGCCACCGTCGCGCCGCCGGGCCCGAACCCGGTGGACGTCTTGACGAAGTCCGCGCCGGCCGCCTTTGCGAGCGTGCACGCCGTGACCTTCTCTTCATCGGTCAGGTACGCGGCTTCAATAATGACCTTGCTCACCACGCCCGCGTCCCGGCAGGGCTGGGTCACGGCCTCGATGTCGCGCTCCACCGTGCGCACATCGCCGCTTTTGAGCGCGCCGATGTTGATGACCATGTCCACTTCGCGCGCGCCGTCAAAGATCACGCGGCGCGCTTCATAGTTCTTGACGTCAGACGTCGTCGCTCCCAGCGGAAAACCCACCACGGTGCAGACGCCGACCGGCGTGTGTTTGAGCTGGGAGACACACAATGCCACCCAGGCCGGATTGACACACACCGTGGCGAAACGGAACTCTGCGGCCTCACGGCACAACTGCTCCATCTCCTGCCGCGTGGCGTCGGGCTTGAGCAAGGTGTGGTCGATCAATCCCGAGACCGCGTCGGGCGCGCCGCCCACCGCATGGACGCCGAAGCGCACGGCCCCGGCGTCGATGACGCCCTGCAGGCGCGTCGGACAGCAGTCCTCATTCACCGAGTGGCAAGCGCAGGTCGCCAAGGGGCGACGCGACGCGGTCAGCACTTCCTCGGCGATAATCGCGATCAGCCGTGAAAGATCAACGGTATGCGTATCCACTAGAACATCTCTTCCAAACGGCGCACCTTCAGCAGGCGGCGCAAGTACCGCGCGTCTCTGGTCGGGGTGCTCAACCAGGTGTCCACGATCTCAATCGCTTCAGCCACACTGAGCAACGTCGAGCCCAGCGCCAGCACGTTGGTGCCATTATGCTCACGCGCGTACCGTGCCAGTGTGACCGTGAGGCACATGGCCGCGCGCACGCCACGGATCTTGTTTGCGGCCATGGCCGACCCCAGCCCTGCGCCATCAATGACGATGCCCGCGTCGGCTTCGCCACGCACGACACTCCTGCCGACGGCCGCCGCGATGTCGGGATAGTCCACCGCCTCGGGTCCATTGGTGCCGCAGTCATACACGGCGAGGCCTGCGTGGCGCAGATGCGCCACCAGTGCTGACTTGAGCGCGACGCCCGTGTGGTCGGAACCGATCGTGACGCGACGGACCGGCGATACTGGAGCGAGATTTGCCGGCAAGGCGGGGTCTGCGCTTCCGGCCGGCACCACGGTCACCCGACGTTCCCGAAGAGTATCGGCGGCCAGCGGCGTCACATGACCGCGCGCCTCGAGCTCGACGGTGGTCCCCGGCTCGATCTGCCGCGCATCGGCTTCGGTGATGATCGCAAACCTGCGCACGGCCATCTCAGTCCGCTCCCTGCACGACGCCGATAAAAGGGAGGTTGCGATACTGCTCGTTGAAGTCGAGGCCGTATCCGACCACGAACCTGTCGTCGATGGAGAACCCGACGTACTCCACCGGCACATCCACCTTGCGCCGCGACGGCTTGCTGAGCAGGCACACCGTCCTGAGCGACCGCGGCGCGCGCGCCCGGAAGACGTCGCGCAGATACGACAGGGTCAGGCCCGTATCCACGATGTCTTCGACGACCACGACATACCGACCTTCGATCGACCGGTCCAGGTCCTTCAGGATCTGGACCTGTCCGGTGGACTCGGTACCGGCGTAACTGGACACCGCGATGAAGTCACACGACACGGGACCGCCAATCTCACGCATGAGGTCGGCCATGAACACAAACGCGCCCTTGAGCACACCGACGAGGTGCACAGGCACGTCGGGACCGGCATCACGCCGGATGTCGGACGCCACCGCCCTGACCCGATCGGCGATCTCGGCCTGGCCCAGAAACTCGATCACCCGACTCACGGCTCCTCCTTGCGCGACACCGCCGCGCGCACTTTCTCGGCCATGGCGGTGGCCTCGCGCAGCACGGCCGAACGGTTGAGGCTCGTCACCTGTCCCTGCCGCATCAGCACACGCCCGTTGACGACCGTACTGCGCACATCGGTTCCGCGCGTCACGTAGACCAGGTGCGACAAGGGATCAAACATGGGCGTCTGCCGCGCGCTGGACATGGACACGGTAATCACGTCGGCCAGTTTGCCCGCCTCCAGACTGCCAATCCTATCCCCAAGACCGAGCGCAGCCGCGCCTCGGCGCGTCGCCAGTTCCAGGGCCTGTCTCGCAGGCATGGCCCTTGGGTCGCCCGTCGCGTGTTTCTGGAGGAGCGCCGCTGTGCGCATCGCTTCGAACATATCGAGGTCGTTGTTGCTGGCGGCGCCGTCGGTGCCCAGACCCGATGGGATCCCGGCCGCCAGCCAGGCGGTGACCGGCGCCGTGCCGCTGGCCAGCTTCATGTTGCTCTCGGGGTTGTGCGAAAGACCCACCCCGCGTTCGGCGAGCATGCGCATGTCCGCCTCGTCCACCCACACGCCATGCGCTGCAAGCGATCGCCCGCCCCACAGGCCCAGGCTGTCGAGGAACATCGCCGGCGACATCTTGAACTGGCCGGCAATTGTGGCGACCTCGTCGCGGGTTTCGGCCAGGTGGATCAGGAGCGGCGCCCGATATTTGTCCGCCAACCCGCGCGCGGCCTTCAGCGTCTCGGGCGTCAGCGTATACGGCGCGTGGGGCGCGACGGCCGGCACGATGAGCGGGTCGTTGGCCCACTGCGCCAGGAACGCCTCGGCACGCGCGAGCCCCGCTTCTGGGGTCGCCGCGTCGGCCACCGGAAACCTGATGATGGTCTGCCCCAGCACGCCACGCACGCCCGCTGCCTTGGTGGCCGCCGCGATCTCTTCCTCGAAGTAATACATATCGGCATAGGTCGTCGTGCCCGACTCAATCATTTCGAGGACGGCCAGTTGGGTGCCGATGCGGACAAACTCAGGCGACACGGTCGCCTTTTCGGCCGGGAAGATGTACTGCGTCAACCAATCCATCAGCGCCAGGTCGTCTGCCAGGCCACGAAACAGGACCATCGGCGCATGGGTGTGGGTGTTGATGAGGCCGGGCATGATGACCTGGCCACCCGCATCAATACGTTCACGTGCGTTGTAGCGGGCGTCGAGGTCGGCCGCCGCCCCCACGGCGACAATCGCGTCTCCATCAATGGCGACCGCGCCATCGGGGATGATCGACCCGGCTGCGTCCATGGTCACCACCGTGCCTCCGGTGATGAGCAACGTGATGGACGTGCGCCCGGCCGGCCGGGTCCGCTGCCAGGCCAGCCCGGCCACGACTGCAAGCACGATGACCGCCACCAGAGCCGAACGCTTCATGACAGGGATTCTATCGGTGGGAACCGCAGGTGTATAGTTTCCCGGTGTCATTTCACCTTGTCGCGCATCCGGTGGCGCACGATGCCCTGGCGGCGTTACGAGACGCCGCGACTGAACCTGGCGAGTTCCGGCGCCTCGCACACCGCATCGGCCTCATCATGGCCGCCGAAGCCACCAGGGACCTGCCGACCACCGAGGTCTCGGTCCGCACGCCGCTTGAGACCACCACAGGCCGAGCCATCAGCGGCGATGTCGTGGTGGTCGCCGTGCTTCGCGCCGGGTTGTGCCTGGTTGAGCCGGTGCTGAGTTTGCTGCCCCATGCGCGGGTGGGACACATTGGTTTGCGACGCGATGAACGCACCGCCGAGGCTCACCAGTATTCGGTCCACCTCCCCGAGGACCTGGCGCAGAGCGTCGTCCTTCTCGTTGACCCGATGCTGGCGACCGGTGGGTCGGCCGTGATGGCCATCGACCTCCTGAAGGCCGCTGGCGCCCGGTCCATCCGCCTGCTCTCGATCGTCGCTGCGCCCGAAGGGGTCGAGGCCGTGCAGCGCGCGCACCCGGATGTGGCGATTTTTTCACCGACGCTTGACCGCGAGTTGAACGCGCAGAAGTTCATCGCGCCAGGCCTGGGGGATTTTGGGGACCGGCTTCACGGCACGGGCGCTGGTCACACGGCCCCAAGAGAGGCGTAAACTAATGGCCCAGAGGTGTTCGATGCTTCGTCCTTTACTGACCGCGAGTCTTGCCGCTGCGTTGTTGTTGTCCCAGTCGCCTGTTCAGGGCCAGGCCAAGCCGGCTGCTGCACCGGCCGGGCCCATTGTCGTGCTCGAAACGGCCAAGGGCGTGATTGAGATAGAAACGTATCCGAATGAAGCGCCGAAATCCGTCGCCCACTTCCTGGACCTGGCCAGACGCGGGTTTTACCGCGGCCAGCGTTTTCACTGGGTGCAGCCGGGCTTGGTCCAGGCCGGTGACCCGCTCTCGCGCGACATCACCAAGCAGAAGGACTGGGGCACTGGCGGGAGCGGCCCGAACCGGTCGAACAAGCCGCTCGGCGTCTTCGAGCCGAGCAAGCGCAAGTTCGAGCGCGGCATCGTGGCACTCGCCTATCGGCCCACCTGGAAACCGGAAACCGCCGACAGCATGTTCTTCATCCTCCTGGGGCCCATCCCGGCCCTTGAAGGGAAATACACGGTACTGGGCAAGGTCATCAAGGGCATCAACGTCGCCGACAAGATCGAGATGAACGAGGTCCTCAAGAACGTTACGGTCCGGTAGCGGGTGTTCAGACTTCGCGCGGCTGCGGCCTGCGTCATCCTGGTCGGCCTCGTCAGCCCTGTCGATGCCGCTGGTCTGCGGGCGGACGAGACGGGCACATTGCGCGTTCGTCTGACATCGGCCGTTGCGCCCGACGCCGCGCCGGTCACCGTCAGCGTGCAGCGGCAGGACGACACGGCGTCGCGCCGGACGTCGAGTGTGCGCCCCGGATCGCGCATCACGTCGTTTTCGGGCCTCGCGCCAGGTGCGTACGTCATCACGGTTGGTGGCGCTCCGATGCCCATCGCGACACGGACCGTACAACTGCAGTCACGTGAAGTGGTCACGCTGCTCGCCTCCGGATCGCCGAGCGGGCCACTTGAGATTGTGAGCCGGCAGCATATCGGCGAGGGCGCGGACTTCGATGAACGCTGGCTGCAGGACCTTCCTGCCGGCGGCAACGTGTGGTCAATCGTCGAAACGGCCGTGCCCTTTGTGATCGCCGACCGGATGGACAACGGCGGGCTGGGCACCGGACGGTCGGCGTTGCTGGGCAGTCGCGGCGCCTCGTGGACGACGACCGCGGTGACGTTCGGCGACGTGAAAGTGCTGGCGCCCAATCTCTTTGGCCTGATCCCTTTCGCACTGGACCTGAATGCAGTGAGCGCGGTCACCGTCACATCCGGTCTGGCCGAGATTGAGGCAGACAGTCCTGGCGTATTGATTGGTGTGACACCCAGACGCGCCGGGGACCAGCGCAGCGGCGCGGTGCAGGGGGCTTTCACGGAGCCGGGGATGGTGGATCTGAATCCCCTCCCGAATGCGCCGTCAATTGGCCGACTGGCGTCCTGGCGTGACATCGGCGCGCAGTTTGGTGGCCCCGTCGGCCACCGGGCCACCCTGCTCGGTTCTGGCGCCTTCAGCCGCGCCCGGCACTATGAGCGGGATCGGCCAGGTCTGTGGACCTCTGACGCCGCCTCGTTGTTCGGCCACCTGGTCAAGAACTCCAGTGACAACGACCAGATTCGGTTGGTGGCGGCGCTGCAGCGCGTTCGGTATCCATTCGATGGCCGACGACAATTCCGCGACACCAACGTGTATGAGCGTGGCACGTTCCTGCAATCGAGCGCGGCCTGGGAGCGCGTGGGCGACGCAGGTGACCGTGCGGGTGCCTCGATCGCATTTCAACGGAGCGCCTTCACGCCGGAAGTCACCAACGCGGAAGGCGGCACGGTTGACCGCGTCACCGACGGCATTGTGCCCAGGCCAGCAGCCGCCATGGTCTCGTCACAGTGGGACGCGGCGGCGCGGTTTGCACCGCGGCTGGTTGCGTGGCGCACCATGACCCATGAACTTCGGGCCGGCATCGGCGCGCGCCGGGCTGCGGCCACCAGCGACATCCGTTCGCTGCCGATCGTCGCCGAACAGGTGGGCGGCATCGCCGCGCGTGTGTGGCTGCCGTCGAGTCCAGAGTCGCTCTCGCGGCGTAGTCTCTTCCACGGATCTGCCTACCTGGCCGACCGCATGGTCCTGGGTGCGAGCGTGACCGTGGATGCCGGTGTGCGGTTCGATCTCGCCACTGGATCAGCCAGGGGCGGGGCAACAGGGATCAACTGGCGCACCGTCTCGCCTCGGTTCTCGTTTCAGTGGAGCCGCGGTCCGCTCTCCCTCTTCGGAGGCGTTGGCCGCTACGCCGATCCGTTGACACTGTCACTGCTGGGTTACGGCGACCCCGGAGAAACGGTCTCACGAGTCCACCGCTGGTCCGACCTCAATGGGGATCGCAGATTCGACACCGGCGAACTCGGCGTCCTGGTCTCGCGCGAGGGATGGGGATCAACCGTGGCGACGATTGATCCCGACCTTCGCGCGGCCCGCACGATCGAGCGCACCGTCGGTCTGGAACTGCGGCACCGCCAGGTGCTGACGTGGCGGGCCGCCGCCATCTGGCGGAACCAGTCGTCGATACCCGGATCGATCAACACCGGCGTCCCGGCGTCCAGTTACCGCGTCGTGTTCATTCCAGACGCGGCCGAGGACTGGGACGGGGCGGGCGACGACAGACCGCTTGCCGTGTTTGATCGATTGCCTTCGAGCTTCGGCAAAGATGCGTTCCTGCTGACCAACCCCGCAGACGGGCATGCGAAGTATGAGGGCGTCGAGACAACCTGGACCCTGACGACGCGCCGCGTCAGGGTGTTGTTCGGTGTGATGGCCTATCGCACCCGGAGCTGGGTGGGCCACCTCGGATTCGGGCCGCTCGAAAACGATCAGAGTGTGGTCGGCGATGTCTTTGAGCACCCCAATGCCAGGCCCGTGGTCCAGGGCAGCTACTTCTTCGACCGCTCGTACGTCGCCAAGTGGTCAACCAGCTATCGGGCCCCCGGCGATATTCGAATCGGATTCTCGGCGCGGTATCAGGATGGCCAGCCGTTTTCCCGCGTGGTCATTGCCCCGGATCTGTCGTCGGGCGCGCAGATGATTCATGCGTACCGCATTGGTCGTACGCGGTTCACCTACACACTCACACTCGACATCAGGGTAGAAAAGGGCTTCACGATGGCGGGGCGCCGATCGGCCCTGCAGCTTGACGTCTTCAACGCCACCAGGCATCGCAACGAGGTGGAGGAAGACGTACTCACGACGCCTAACTTCCGGCGGTCCACTGCGGTGCAGCCGCCGCTGACCTTCCGTGTCGGATTCCGGATCGGCCTCTAGGGCCACTGCTACCGCTCCCAGAGCACCAGTTCGTCGATCGACCACCAGACCGCTGCGCGGCCAAGCTGCCGAATCAACACGCGCGCGGTCAGATACGGCGGCAGGTCAAGAGAGGCCACCGGAAGTTCCGGCGACAGCCGCCAGCCGTGACCCAGTTGCGGCAGCAGGGACCCGCGAAAGAGCTGCGTTTCCGCCCCGCCGCCTGCCCTCCCCGTCGCCACGATCTCCAGAAAGCGCGGATAGTTGATATCGCTGCGCGAGTGCATGACAAAATCGATGCGCGCAAGGTTGCGAGGCCGGTCGAACTCAAGGGCCACCCACTCTGAGCCGGTCTGCGGCCCCCGGCTCATCCACCGCGAGTTGGGGTCGCCATCGATCGCCAACGAAATCCTGTCAAGATGGTCGTACGCCGAGACAGAGACGGCCTGCGACGGAACCCGCGTGAACACCTCTTTCGCTGCGGGTGGAGTGGCGCCCCCCTCGATCTCCCAGACCACGACGTTCTCGAACCGGGCGCGTTCGTTGAGTGTGGCGTCCTGCTCGAACCGGTCGTAGAGCCGGGCCTCGATGCCGGGGTCGCGAAACGCGTTGCGCCGCATCAGAATGTATCGCACGCCGAGGCCTCGCAGAAAGGGCACGGCCTCCGGCAGCTGTTCAGGAATGACGAGCGGGGAGGCTGAGCCACTCAGCCACAGCACCAGCGGCGTGTCGGCCCGCCCGACTCCGTCCACGATCGGATGCCGGTGTTGGAGCGCCCCATACTGCTGGTGCATGGTGAACTTGCCGCCCAATGTCGCCATCGGAAGCATCAGCACCGGACCGGCGGGCTGGCCAACCAGCCACTCGAAGGCCGCGTCGTCGCCGGCTCCACTCACGAGCGTATTGGGAACCACAGTCAGGGGGCCGTGCCCTTCCCACACGATGATGGCGCAAAAGCCGGCCGAGAGGACCAGACGCGCGCCCCGGCCCATCCCACCCAGGATGCGAGCCGCCCCAATTGCGGCCAACGCCGAACATCCAACGATCGCCAGCACGCCGAATCTGGCCGGAACCCGCATGGCGTCAAAGAGCGGCAGGTAGGAGGCAAGCCATGCGTACAGTTTCGGAATCGGCAGGGGTTGCCCCCACGCGCGAGGCTCCGGCCCCAGTGACGCGAGCACACCGACCACGGCAAGTGTCAGGTACACCCAACGCCACCGCGTCACCGGCCTCCATCGGCCCACCGGCACCAACGCCACCAGCGTCAGCGCGAGGACAATGAACCCCGGAAACAAGTGCCCCTCGTCCTGTGCCACACCCCCCAGCCATCGAGCGCCCGGCAGGTCCGGATGGACATTCAGATACGTCCCCAGATCGGCGCTGTAGGCGACGAGGTCGCCTGGCGTGGGCTCGCGTGCGCTCCACACGTGGTAGTACGTCACGAAGGTTGAGGACAGCAGGAGGACGGCCGCAATCATCGCCAAGGCCATCCGGCGGAGCGACGCCGCGTTGATCCCGTATCTGAACGCAGCTGCGACGCCCACGATGCCGCATGCAATGGCCAACTGAAACGCAGAGTATCCGCTTGACGAGACCTGCAGCATCACGGCCACGATGCCGATCAGCCAGAACGACCATCGATGGGTGCGCAGCGCGCCATGCAGGGCCCACAGGACCAGCGGCAACCACGCACTCCACAGCACTTGCAGGTGCGGGAGTTGCGCCCAACGATACGGAGTGAACGCAAAGGCGAAGCCGGCGATGAAGGCTGCACTGCGGCTGCCGGTCAAGGTGAGGGCGAGCAGATATCCGGTGGTGCCGGCCACCACAAAGGACAACAGGAACGCGATGTTATACGTCAGTGTCGGATTGCCGAACATCCACTGAACGGGCGCGACGACGGCCGCGACACCGAGCAGGTTCTCTGAGTAGGCCAGCGTGTTCAGGTACGGGTAAAAAATTGGCGGGCTCCAGAACCCGTTCAGCGCGTGGGGGATGCGCTCGGCGCCCCACGCCAGGACCCAGGCATTGAGTTTCGAGTCAGACGCGGCGGCTGGAAAGTGGTCCGGCATGACACCGAACAGCGGCCACATGACGCACGTGGTGACCGCGGCAAACAGGGCCGCGACCAGCGCAACCTCACGGAATTTCGGACTGAGCGACAGCGGCAGTTCCATCAGATGCTTGCGCGAGACCCGATGCTAACACTGCCCGAAGACGAGAACCTATCTCTTCTTCAGCTAACGAATTGCCTGGCGTTCTTTGTCGCTGATCGTGCACCGGTGCTCGCCCGCATCGGTCATGAACACCACGACTGCAACCGTCGAAGGTGGGAGGGCTCGGAACGCCGTGAGGTCGAATGTGGCGCTCATATTGCTGACGTTCGCTCACTTGATGAGGGTCAGCAGCATCCGCGACACCCCAGGGGCCTCCACCGCGTGGGGGACGTTGGCCGGCATGCGCACAATGGAACCCACCCCGGCGCGCAGGACGGCTCCGCCGATTGTCAGGACAAACTCGCCCTCGAGCACCTGGACCATCGCGTCATACGGGGATGTGTGCTCGGTCAGACCTTGACCGGCATCAAAGGCAAACAGTGTGATGGTGCCGCCGGGCGCCTTGGCCAGCACCCGGCTGGCAATGCCGTCAGTCGTCGGCGTAACGAGTGATTGGAGGGACAGAACTTCGACTGAAGGCATCATGGCTAGTGGGATAAGGTTGGTGGGCGCTACTGGACTCGAACCAGTGACCCCCGCCGTGTGAAGGCGGTGCTCTACCAACTGAGCCAAGCGCCCAACCGAATCAAACCTGACAAGCGTATCGCACCAGGCGCCCGCCCGCCAAGTCTTCCACGCGGGATTTATCCGATAAACAGCGCGTCGTCGTCGTCGCGGTCATACCGGCTGCGATCCTGGCGCGCGCGAAACACCGCCAACGCGGCCTTGACACCAGCCATCACAGCCGCGCCCTGGCGCACGGGACGGATGAGCGTCTCCTGCACCGTCTGCATCGTCTCGTCGATCCGCAGGGCCGTGCTCTCAAAGAGCTGATCGACACGCTCGACCTGCGTCAGCGCCAGAGCACTCACCCGCCCGGCGTCGTCCGCAATTTTGTGGGCCTTGGCGATGAGCGGGGTGAGTTCACGACGCAGGTCGCGCGTGGCCGCCGACGCCTCGCGCGCCACCTGCGACACTCGCAGGAGGACGACGACCTGGAGGATCGCCATCACGGCCACGGCGACCGCGATAACGCCCAACCAGACCTCGGTCACAGGGTCTCCTTGCGCGTCTGATCGAACGCCTCTTTCCCCCGTTCCACGGCCGCCCCGATATTTTCGCGCTGGCGCTTCAGGAACTCACGGCCGTCGCGCGCCACCGCCTCAGCCTTGTCGCGCCCGTCGCGTGCTTTGTCCTTCAGGCGCTGCCGCGTCTCTTCACCCGTGGCCGGCGCATACAGCAACGCCACCGCCGCGCCGGCAGCCGCGCCCAACACAAACGCCATCAACACCGGAACCGCCGAGTTGTTGTTATTCGACATTCTGCCTCCTTCGTTCGTTAGCCTCCGAAGATGCTGACCCTCACGGTCAGGTATTTCTTCGGGTCCTTCTTGATCTCGGCAAGCAGCTCGTTCAAGCTCGTTGCCGCCGTATTCATGTTGTCATAAAGCCGCTTGTCCTGCAGCAGCTGCCCGGCGGTTCCTTGTCCAGCCGACAGACCGGCCACGAGGCTGTCCAACCGCGTGGTGAGGCCGTCCAGGCGGGTATAGAGCTCGTCCTGGGTCAAGAGCTTGCCCACCGTGCCCTCACCTCGGTTGATGCGGCCAGCGATGGCTTCCATACTGGCGCTCGCCGCCGTCAACGACTGGCTCAGCGCGGGGTCATTCATCAGGACGCCGAGGGACCCTTCGCCACGGCGCACCTTTGCGAGCATGCCCTCGAGTTCAGTCAGGGATCCGCGCATCGAGTTGTACGCGGCCGGGTCATTCATCAAGGCGCCAACCGTGCCCTTGCCCGAATTGATCTGGCTGGTCACGGCATTGGCGGCCGTGGCCAGCGCCGCCATCTCTCTGTACAGCGCGTCGTCTGTCAGGAGCTTGCCCATGGTTCCGCGCCCCTCGTTCATGCCTTTCAGCAGGTCCTGAGTGGTGGCGAGGGCTCCGGTGGCTGCCGCCGCCGCCTCGGCCACCGCTCCCGCCGACTGGCTCGTCTTCAGGTACGCCCAATCGGGCAGCGGTTGCCCCTGCGGCGCTGGGGTGATGACGACGATGGGTTCACCGAGCAGGCTCAGTGAGCCTAGACTGCCGACCGATTGATCGGTGATGAGGTGCCTGACGTCCTTCGACACTTCCAGGACGACCTCCACCCGCGCGCCGGAAAACTCGACCGACGTGACCTTGCCCACGTCGCTTCCGGCCACGCGCACGATGGCACCGGACTTCATGCCCACCACATCGTTGAACAGCGCCTTGATGGGATAACGCTGCCAGAAGAAGCCGCCCTGTCCGCCCACGGCAAGGATCATGGCCGTTGCCAGCGCGACGGCGGCAACGCCGATGATGCCAATCTTCAACTGGGCCCAGGCAATCGATCGTGTGCGTGGCATATGCGTACTCTCTCTCTTCTACGACAAAAACGACTGCAGGTACGGATCGGTCGCCGCGCGAAGCTCCGGCAGCGTGCCCTCAAATAGCACCCGGCTGTCCTTCAGCATGACAAACGTGGTCTCGGCGAGTTTTTCCGGCGACGCAGGGACGAATGTGATGGTCTCGCCCTCCTTCACGGCTTCGTGGGCCGCCACATAAAACGCGTCCCGCAACTGGTGAGTCACGAGCAACGCGCTGACTTCTTCGAGGTCCCGCAACTTGATGATCTCGTCATCGATGGTGACGGCGGTAATCGGATCGAGACCGGTCGTGGGTTCGTCATACAGCAGGATCTTGGGCCGCGCCGCCAGCGCACGGGCAATGGCCACACGCCTGCGCTGGCCACCAGACAGTTCGGAGGGCATCCGCAGGAAGTACTCGTCAAGGCCGACAAAGCCCAGCACTTCCTTGACGCGCGCGTCCACCTGATCGATCGGGATGGCCGTCTCTTCGAACAACTTGTAGCCCACGTTTTCCCGGACCGTGAGCGAGTCGAACAGCGCGCCCTCCTGAAAGACCATGCCAAGTTCGTCGCGGACGCCCATGTAATCGCGTTCGTTGAGATCGTCAACGCGCCGCCCATTCACCACAATCTGGCCGCCGTCAGGCTTGAGCAGGCCCAGGATGAGCTTCAGCACCGTGGACTTGCCCACGCCGCTGCCGCCAAGAATGATCTTCATCCGCCCAGCCAGGAGCTGGAAACTTACGCGATCGAGGATGACCTTCTCGTCAAAGGCCAGAGACACCTCGTCAAAGACAATCACCGGCTCGTCCGACTCGGTGATCGTCGGCGGCTCCAGCATCGCCCGTTCGCGTTCAGTCAGTGCCATGGCGTCAATACATCAGCGAAATCAGCAACTTCGTCACGAGAAAATCCATGATGAGGACGGCCACCGAACCACCCACCACGGCGTTGGTCGTCGCCCGTCCCACCCCCTGCGTACCGCCCGTGGCACGGAGGCCGACGTGGCAGGCAATGGTCACGAGCGCGAAGCCCAGGAAAAACGGCTTGATGATCCCCATCCACACGTCCTGGATGTACAGCCCCACGACCACCGAATTCCAGAACACACTTCCCGCCACTTTCAGCTGCGTCGTCGTGATCAACCAGGCGCCCACCATGCCCACCGCGTCGGCCACGATCGTCAGGACGGGCACCATGATGATGCCGGCCAGCACGCGCGGCACCACCAGCTTGCGCACGGGGTCGGTGCCGAGCGCGCGCAAGGCGCTGATCTGGTCCGTCACCATCATCGAGCCAAGCTCGGCCGCGATGCCAGACCCGACACGCCCGGTCACCATCAATGCCGTCAGAACCGGACCCAACTCCTTCACCATCGAGGCGCTGACCAGCCGGCCCACCATCGAACGTGCGCCGAACTGATCCAGCGTGATGCCCGACTGCAGCGCCAGCACCATCCCCGTGAACGTGCCGGTCAGCAACACCACCGTCAGCGAGCCCAGTCCAATGCTCTCGAACTGTTCGACGATGTCGCGAAAGTAGATCGGGCGTGACGTCAGGCCGCGCGCAATCTGTCCGAGGAGCTTGAGGTAGTCCTGCACCTCAAGCAACGCCGTCTTGAGGGCGTTCACGACAAAGGAGGGCACTAGGTCTCCCCTCCCACCATGACCCGGCCCGGATCGCGCAACCGGCGAAGGTGATCCCGGACACTGGCGGCGCGTTCGAACTCCAGGTTCGCGGCCGCAGCCTTCATGTCGCGCTCGAGGGCCACAATCTTTCGATCCAACTCCGCCCTCGACCGGAAGGTCTCCCGCGACTCTTCCACGCGCGGCACCGTCAGATAGTCGCGCTCATAGACGCTCGACAACACATCATCGATGTGCTTCACAATGGAGGCCGGCGTGATGCCGTGCTCCAGGTTGTAGGCTTCCTGCACGCGCCGCCGGCGTTCCGTTTCATCAATCGCCTGGCGCATGGAATTGGTCATGCGGTCGGCGTACAGGAGCGCGCGCCCCCGCACATGCCGCGCGGCGCGCCCCATCGTCTGAATCAGGGCCCCCGCCGATCGCAAGAACCCTTCCTTGTCAGCATCAAGCACCGCGACGAGCGACACCTCGGGCAAATCGAGTCCCTCACGCAGAAGATTGATCCCGACCAGCACGTCGAAGGTTCCCAGGCGGAGGTGCCGAAGGATGTCCACCCGTTCCAGTGTGTCGATGTCCGAATGCAGGTATCGCACCCGTACGCCCAGTTCCTGGTAGTACTGCGTCAGGTCTTCGGCCATGCGTTTGGTCAGCACCGTCACGAGCACGCGCTCCCCGCGCGCGGCGACCTCACGAATCTCCGCCAGCAGATCATCAATCTGCCCCGCCACCGGCCGGACATCGATGACGGGATCGACCAGGCCCGTCGGGCGAATGATTTGCTCGACCACCACACCGCCGGCGTGACTCAGCTCATAGGGCCCGGGCGTGGCGCTGACGTACACCACCTGCCGACGCCGCTCTTCCCACTCCTCGAAACTGAGCGGCCGGTTATCGAGGGCTGACGGCAGACGGAACCCGTACTCGACCAGCACTTCCTTGCGGGCCCGGTCGCCGTGGAACATGCCGCGCACCTGCGGCACCGTCTGGTGGCTCTCGTCCACGATCAGCAGGGCGTCTTCGGGCAGATAGTCAAGCAGGGTCGGTGGCGGCTCGCCCGCAGCCCGCCCGGACAGATGCCGCGAGTAGTTCTCGATGCCGTGGCAGTACCCGATTTCCTTCATCATCTCGAGGTCGAACATGGTCCGCTGATGCAGGCGCTGCGACTCCAGGACGCGGCCCGCGGCGTCAAGTTCGGCCAGCCGCTCGGTCAATTCCGCCTTGATGCGCTCCACCGCTAGGAGTGTCTTCGATCGCGGCGTGACAAAGTGTGTCTTCGGGAACACCGACATCCGATCATGCGACCGCACCACCCGGCCGGTGAGCGGATCGAATGTGACCAGGTCGTCCACCTCGTCGCCAAAGTACCCGACGCGGATGCCGATGTCCTCATACGAGGGATACACCTCCACAATGTCCCCGCGCACCCGGAAGGTGCCCCTCGTGAACTCCTGATCGTTGCGCTCGTACTGAATCTCCACCAACTGTCTCAACAACGCGTCGCGCCCCAGCGTGTCGCCCTTGCGCACCTCAACCACGAGGCCGTAGTACGCCTCGGGCGATCCGAGGCCATAAATACACGACACCGAGGCGACGATGAGCACGTCGCGGCGCTCGAAGAGCGAGCGCGTCGCCGACAGGCGCAGCCGGTCGATCTCTTCGTTGACGATCGATTCCTTCTCGATGTACGTGCCTGAGGCCGGCATGAACGCCTCTGGCTGGTAATAGTCGTAGTAGCTGACGAAGTACTCCACGGCGTTGCGCGGAAAGAAGCGTCGAAACTCCTGGAACAGCTGGGCAGCGAGCGTCTTGTTATGCACCATCACCAGCGTCGGCCGGTTCACGGTGGCCACCACGTGCGCCATGGTAAAAGTCTTTCCCGACCCGGTCACGCCCAGCAGGACCTGGGCCGGATCGCCGCGCTGCAGGCCGTCAACCAGCTGCGCAATCGCGGCTGGCTGGTCGCCTCGCAGCTCGAAGTCCGATACCAGTTCGAAGCGGTCGTCAAGAGAAGGCATAAGGGGTACGGCCGAACCCCCATCGTACTACGCGACCGTTACCGGGCCGGGGCGAAGTAGCCGGGGCGGGTGCGCACCTTCGCGCCCTTGCCGGCCGGCGAGGTCACGCGGACCTCAACCTTCCGCCACTTGCCGTCGCGGGCTCGATTGGTGGACATGAAGCCCAACGAGTAGCGCGACGCGATTTCGTCCTCGATCTTCCCATAGATCTCGTCCAGTTGCTTTCGGTCCAAGGGAAAAAACGCCTCGCCGCCGGTTTGATGAGCCAGGTCGTTGAGCCGCAACTGGGCGGCGCCGCGGCTGCCCCGCAGACTGTCGAGATACCCGATGGCGTACACCATGACGTCGCTGAGGCGCAACATCTCGATCACGCGGCCGTAGCCGATGCTGCTTGTGGAATCTTCCCCGTCGCTGTAGAGCAGCAGCACCTTCTGTCCGTCCTGCTGCCCGGCCGCAGCCAGGTACAACGCGAGCGCGTCGTACAGCGCCGTCGATCCTTCGGCCTTATTCGACCGCATGCGCTCGAACAGGTGCGCATAGCTGGGGGGCGAAAACCGAGACACCCGGACTTCGGTGGCGAAGTCCACAAAGGTGACATCCACCGCTTCGTCCACCGCGTTCACGAATCGGATCGCGGCCGACGACGCGGTGGCCAGATCCCGATCCATGCTGCTGGAGGTGTCAAGCAGAAGTCCCAGATGCAACGGGAGCGCGGCACCACCAGCCCCTTCGTTGAAAAACGTCAACGTCTGGCGTTTGCCGTCCTCAAAGACCTCGAAGTCGTCCCGCGTCAGGCCGCGAACAAGCGTGTTGCCCCGGCCGACGACCGCCACCGGAAGCACGACCACGTCGGCCGACGTCCGAAACGTCTGCTGGCCGGCATCCAGCGTAGCGACCACTCCGAGCGCCAGGACGATACCGATGCGTGTCATGTGGGCGCATTATAATGGGAGACGGCATGAGAGCCTTGGCCGTCTGCCAGAACGAGTTAACGATCAGGACACTGCATCAAGTCCTGTCGGGCACCTTCGACATCGAGTTTCTGGTCGAAAGCCGCCCGCTGGCTCGACGTCTCGTTGATGACCAGATCGCGGCAAGCGTCGGCGACCCCAAACGCGTGGACTCGTACCTGCGCGCCGACCTCTCCCCGTCCACCTGCGTCATCGTCGAAGACAACGGCAAGCGCAGCTTGAAGCGTGTGGTCACGGCCATTCGCGATGCCGGCGGCAGCCTCCTGTACGTGCTGCATGCGGGCACGCGGCCGTCGGCGCAAAAGAACCGTGATGAGCTGAAGGCGCTGGTGCCCGAGCTGACGCATCTCGACATGGCGGAGCTGCTGTCGGGCGCCTTGCTCACGGAACTGGACCGTGCGCTGACGCGCGCGCGGGTGCAGCAATATCAGCGGTACTTCGCGGACGCGGATCGCGTGTTGATCCTGCTGCACAACGAACCGGATCCTGACGCGATGGCGGCGGGACTCGCCCTGCGTAATCTCCTGCGCCGCACCCGAGCCACCGCCATCATTGGCGCGATGCAGGGCGTGACCCGCCCGGAGAATCTGCGGATGGTGGACCTGCTCGACATTCATATCGAAACGATCACGGCCGACGAGTTTGCGTCCTTCGACCGGATTGCGACGGTGGATGTGCAGCCGCACTACTTTCACGGCCTGCTGCCGCGGGTGGACCTGGTGGTGGACCATCACCCGGAACAGGCGGGTTATACCGCGGTGTTCAAGGACATCCGGCCCGAATACGGATCAACCTGCACCATCCTGACCGAACACCTGCGTGCGGTGGACGTGAGCATCTCGGAACGCACGGCGACGGCCATGCTGTACGCGATCAAGTCAGACACGTTGTTCTTCGCCCGACATACCAACCGCTCAGACCTGGATGCGTTCACCTTTCTTTTCCCGCTGGCCGACGCCGCGCTCATCCGCAAGATGGAGGGCGCGGAAATCACGCTCGAACGCCTGGAGCACGTCACCCGAGCGCTCGCGACGAGTCGCCTGAAGCACCAGATCCTCTCGGCATTCCTGGGCGAGACCACCCGCGAAGACTTCATCCCCTACACCGCCGACTTCCTGCTCCAGGTGGAAGGCGTCAAGTGGGTGATCGTCTCGGGCATTGTCGGCGGGCACTTCATTGTGAGCGTCCGCAATCTCGGGTACTCGCGCAACGCCGGGGAGTTCGTCAAGGAGAGTTTCGGCGACATCGGATCGGCCGGCGGCCACCGCGCGCTCGCCAAGGCCGTGGTGCCCGCCGGTCGCTTCCGCGCGAAGTTCGGCGACCTGTCGGGCGTCGGCATCGCCGCCCGCATTGGCGAACTCGCCGAAGCGTTCCTCGCAGACACAGGGAGCGCCGAGAAAAAGCCTGCCGACAAGAGCGTCGCGAAGAGTTAACAGGTTTTACACGAAACCTGAAGGTCTGAAGGAGAAGCGATTTGTCGAGCCCTCAGCCCTTCATGCCTCGTGTGTTCACTGAGACAACGCTTGTTGCAGATCCGCGATCAGATCGTCGGGGTCTTCGAGCCCCACTGACAACCGCACCATCCCCCGAGTGACGCCGGCGTCGGCCAGTTGCTCGTCGGACAATCCATACTGCGACGTGAGCACAGGCAGGCTGCAAAGACTCTCGACGCCCCCGAGACTTGCGGCGCGTTGGATCAAGCCGATCCGGTCGAAGACTCGTACCGCGCCTGCCTGCCCGTCCCGGCACTCGAAGCACACCATGCCGCCAAATCCGCGCATCTGCCGCCGCGCGATGTCATGGTCGGGGTGTGACGCAAGACCGGGATAGAACACGCGCGACACGGACGGATGTGACTCGAGCCACTGTGCGATCGCCATCGCGTTCGCGTTGTGGCGGGCGATGCGCACGGCCAGTGTCTTCATGCCGCGGCCCAAGGCGTAGGCCGACGCCGGTTCGAGCACGCCACCCAGCAACTTGCGCGCGGGCATCACGCGGTCGATGAGAGCCTTTGAACCCACGAGCGCTCCGGCGGTGACATCCGTGTGTCCATTCAGGTACTTCGTGGCCGAGTGCATCACCAGATCCGCGCCCAGTGTGAGGGGTTGCTGGTTGACCGGGCTCGCGAACGTGTTGTCCACGATGGACACCACTCCCCTGGCGCGACACGCCGACGTGACCGAGGCAATGTCGGCGCAGCGCAACGTCGGATTGGTCGGCGACTCGAACCACACCACCTTCGTCGAAGGCCCGATCAGGGACGCCAGTGCGCCCAGCGCCTCCATCGAGACGAACCGGGCCCGTACGCCAAATCGATCAAGGAACGACGACAGCACCTGGAGCGTTCCCCCATAGATGGCCGCACTGCAGATGACCTCGTCGCCTGCCCGCAGGAGTCCGAACAACGCGGTGGACGTCGCCGCCATCCCGGACGAGAGGACCATGGCCGCCTCTCCGCCTTCGGCCGCCGCCAGTTTCGCTTCCACGGACTGCACCGTCGGGTTGGCGTATCGGGAATAGATGAACGACGTCGACCGGCCCTGCTGGTACGCCTCCAGCTCCGCCGCCGACTCAAACCTGAACGTGCTCGATGAATAGATCGGCGTGGTGACCGGCGTCGCCGCCACCGCGACGCCCTCGCCGGCGTGAATGAGTGCTGTGTCCTGGTGTTTGTGCGTCATCAGATGTCCTCAACTCGTTCTCCCGCCGCCACCACCGGCTCAATAAACTGCCGATACGCGTCGTCATGGCCCTGCTGGACCAGTGCGGCCAGAGTGCGCGTGCGGTCGGACGCCTCGTCGTACACGCCGGCGACATCGAACGGACCGATCGGATTGTGCGCGGGACGAATCGCGAACACCCCTGAGAACCGGTTTGCCGCCACGGCCCATGCATCCTGAAATGCGGCCGTCTCCATCGACCGCAGCGTTTCGCCCATGCGCGCGCGAAGGTCGAGCGCCCTGAAGCGGAGGTCGTGCGGGGTGGCCGCCGGCGGCGCCGGGCTGACGAGAATTACTTGCTCCACGCCAACCCGCGCCACCTCGTCGATCAGCCGGCTGACCAGTTCCGGCCGATCGCACCACCGGTGCGTCTCACCCTGCCAGTGTCCTTTTTCGGGGAACGTCACCTCGTGTGGAGCCGACGCCACAGGCAGGCGCAGCCCGCCGACCACGAAGTCCACGACGAGTCCGCTGTCGTGTTCGCGTCCTTCGACCAGATCGCACACCTCCGCTTCGCGCGGCCCGGCGCCCACCCGCCGCTGCCCGAACGACTGACGCCATTGCGGCGCGAGCACGGCGGCCACGATGTCGCGGCGGGCGTCCAGATCGTGCACAGCGAGCATCACTTCATGAAATCCCGGCTGGCCAAAGGTCTCGGTCAGGAGTTCGACATACCGGCGACCCATATCGGCACGCGACGTGTCGGCGGCGCCGCGCGTGATTCGCCACAGCGCATCTTTCACAACGGCCTCTGGCTCGCTGTGGTCGAGAGGATGTCCGATGAGCCGCCACCAGAACGCTCCTCGAGCCCGGCGACGTGTGCGCTCGCCGCGGCGGGCTCGGACTGCAGCGACGAAAAATACGCCCGCCACCACCAGTACGGCGGCCACCACCGCACGCGGCATGACGGTGGGCAGGATCGGCGGCGCGAACATGGCGCCCAAGGCGCGTTCGTACCATCCCAACAGCGACTCCGCGATTGACGGGAAGTTTGCGAGCGACGCCACCACGCTGGCCACATAGACCGCCGAGGCCAGGACAATCACGGCCAAGGGCGCCAGCAGCAACCCGACCGCAACCAGCGCCCCCCACCCTGCGAACCGCAGGGCCGCGCGCCAACGGTAGGCGCGCTTCAGACGAAGCGACGACCACGGACCGGTGGCCGATGACAGGTCCGCGACGCCGTCGGCCGCGCCGCTCAGGGCGCCGATCCCTCCCGCGCCATGCGCGGCAATCAGGTCGATCTTTACCCCCGCATCAACGAGCGCACGAAGCACTCCGGCGTGGTACGCCCCGGCGGTGCCCGCCCCACACAACACCACAGCGGTGCGCAGGCGTGGAGCGTAGGAAGACAGTGCCACGAGTGGCCCTACCCTTCGTCGTGAATGGTCACGAGCTTCACAATGTCGAAGTGGCGCCCACCGGAGGGCGTGGAGACTTTGATCGAGTCGCCCTCCTCCTTGCCGACAAAGGCGCGGCCGATCGGCGAGGCGACCGAAATGAACCCCTTGTCGGGATCCGCATCCTCGGGCATCACGAGTTCGAAGACGAGTTGTATGCCGTGCTCGATGACCGTGACCTTGGACCCGAACCCGGCCCGGTCCGTCGGAATCTTGTCCATGTTGAGCAACTGGAGTTCGGAGACGCGCTTGCGCAGCATCGAAATCCGCGACTCCACGAAACGCTGCCGCTCTTTGGCCGCCGAGTATTCGGCGTTTTCGCGCAGGTCACCCAGTTCGCGCGCACGCTGGATCTCCCTCGGCAGGTCGTGCACCAATTCGCGATCGAGGACCGCTATCTCTCCCTCAAACCGCTTGATCAGACGGGCTTTCATGATGCGAAAAGTTTAACCCGGTTTGGCCGAAGGGCTACCATGCTATATGGCCCGCATCTCTCGTCGCCAGGACGCTGTTGTCACGCGGTTCCGCGACGTCGCAAAAAGAACCACGCACGACGAGGCTGTGGTGATCGACGGACTGCACCTGCTCCTCGATGGCCTTCGCGCTGGCGTGGCCATCGAGATGGTGCTGGCCACCATCGCCCTCCTGGAGGATCGGTCAGAGGACGTGGTGGAGACCTGGCGACTCGCGCGTGACGCGGGCGTCCCGATCCATGAGGGGACGACCGGTGTCATCGAGGCGGCAAGCCCCGTACGCACACCCAGCGGCGTCGTGGCGATCGCCCGATGGTCGCCGTCGCCGCTCACCTCGGTCTGGACGCCAGCCCCCGCGTTGGTAATTGGCCTCGTGGACGTCCAGGACCCGGGCAACGCAGGCGCCGTGATTCGATCGGCCGACGGCCTGGGTGCGACGGGCGTGGTCATGATTGGCGCGACGGCCGACCCCGGGTCGGCCAAAGCCCTGCGGGGCGCGATGGGGAGCACCTTCAGGGTGCCGGTGGCGCGCGCGTCGATCGGAGAGACACTGCGGGCCGCGCGCACCGCCGGTGCGACGATCGCGGCGACCACGGCACCCGCGGCGGGCACCATCGCCCTTCACGCGGCGGACCTCTCGGGCCCGGTGTTCCTGCTGCTGGGGAATGAAGGCGCGGGCCTGCCCGCACAGGCCCTGAGGGCCGCCGACATCCGAATCAGCATCGCGATGCGACCCGGGATCAACTCCTTCAACGTGGCCGTCTCTTCGGCCCTGTTGTTGTACGAGGCGCGCCTGCAGCGCAGCGGCCGATGACCCGGTCCCTCTTCGGCGACGACCCTGCGGACGCTGGCACCCACTCGCTGGCAGGCACGCCCCTGGCCGAGCGCATGCGCCCCCGCACACTCGAGGAATTCGTGGGGCAGGATCACCTGGTGGGCCCCGGCCAGCCGCTGCGACGCGCGATTGACGCCGGCGCGATGCACTCGCTGATTCTGTGGGGGCCACCAGGTACCGGCAAGACTACGCTGGCGCGCGTGATCGCGGCCGCCAGCGGCGCCGACTTCGAGGCGTTCAGCGCCGTCACCGCCGGCATCAAGGACATCAAGGACGTCATCGGCGTCGCCGACCACACGCGGCGCCATCACGGCCGGCGAACGATCTTCTTCGTCGACGAAATTCACCGGTTCAACAAGGCGCAGCAGGATGCGTTCCTGCCGCACATCGAGTCGGGCACCGTGGTCCTCATCGGCGCGACGACCGAAAACCCGTCATTCGAGGTCAACTCGGCGCTGCTCTCCCGGTCGAAGGTCTACGTCCTGCAGCCCCTGACCACGGATCAGGTGGTGCTGATCCTCGAGCGTGCGATCGCGGAGGAGGGACGCGGCCTGGCCGCGCTGCATCTTGACGCCGACCCCGAGGCGCTGACGTCGCTCGCACGGTACGCCAACGGCGACGCACGTGTGGCCCTGAACCTGCTCGAACAAGTGTCGGCCACCCTCACGCCGAACGCGACAGGACGCCGTCGCCTGGAGGTGGCGGTCCTCACCGACCTGGTGGAGCGTCGCGCACTCTTGTACGACAAGGCGGGCGACGAACACTACAACATCATCTCGGCGCTGCATAAGTCGATCCGGAACAGCGATGCCGATGCCGGCCTCTACTGGCTGGCGCGCATGCTCGAAGCCGGTGAAGATCCCATGTACATTGCCCGGCGGCTTGTGCGATTTGCCTCTGAAGACATCGGCAACGCGGACCCGCGCGCCCTGCAGTTGGCCATCGCCGCCAAAGACGCGACCCACTTTCTCGGCATGCCCGAATGCAACACCGCACTCGCGCAACTGGTGACCTACATGGCCGCGTCGCCCAAGAGCAACGCCGTCTACCTGGCCTACGGCCGTGCTGCGAAGGACGCGCTGCGCGACGAAGCCGCGCCGGTGCCGCTGCACCTGCGTAACGCGCCCACGACGCTGATGAAGGACCTGGATTTCGGCAAGGACTACAAATACGCGCACGACGAGCCGGGCGCCGTGGCTGAAATGTCATGCCTCCCCGAGACCCTCGCACATCGGCGGTACTACGAGCCGACCGAACGCGGCCTGGAGCCGAAGCTGCGCGAAGCACTGGAGCGCGCCAGGCTCAGACGGAAACAGTAGAGGCACGCTCGAAGACCCGGACGGCCTGTGGCTCCGCAGACAGGTTCGGGAACACGGTATGGGCGGACAGCAGCCCCTCGTGAACAAATCCCGCCTTTTCAAGCACGTGGCGTGACGCACTGTGCGCGTGGTGACAGATCGCCTTGAGGCGCCCCACGCCAAGGGCTGCGGCCAGTTCCACCATCACCTGCGCCACCTCGGTGGCGTACCCCTGCCCCCACGCGCCCCTGGCCAGCACGAACCCTGTCGAGGCCTCATGAAGCGACTCGAAACCCAGGCCAGTGCTTCCGACCAGGCGGCCATCGGACTTGAGGAAAGCCAGGAATGGTCCGGCGGGCCACCTGGCCCACTCGCTGTCGCTGAACGCCAGAAAGGCTTCCGTCTCGGCGAGCGATCGATGAGTTGGCCACGCCAGATACCGCGTCACTTCTGGATCGCTGGCGTAGCGTTCGAAGATCGCCAAGGCATCAGAGGCCACAGGACGCCGCAGGATCACACGATCGGTACGCAGAGTGCCCTCCGCGCCTCCGCGCCTCCTGTAATCCAACGTGATCAGACCCGTTCGAAGTTGCGCTCGATCTCGCGCCGGGTCAGGCGCAGCACCACCGGACGCCCGTGTGGGCACACCGACGAGTGCGACGTGCGGCGCAGTTCGTCGAGCAGGTACTGCATCTTCTCGCGGGTCAGCGGATCGTTGGCCTTCACCGCCGCGTGACACGCCATCGTGGCGGCCATCTGGCGCAGGGCCACGTCCACACCAGCGCCAGGCGACAGGCCGTCCAGGTCAGTCGCCACCGCGCGAAGGACCGCCTCGCACTTGTTCCAGTCGAGCAGGGCCGGCACTGCGGCGATGCGCAGGCTGTTGCCGCCGAAGTCCTCGAACTCGAAGCCCACACGCTCAAGTGCGTTCACGTGAGAGAGCAGCGTCTGATGCTCGCCCGACGTCAGCTCAAGCACGACCGGCGTCAGCAACGCCTGTACTTCGACGCGCCCGGTGGTCAATCGCTCCGCAATCTGCTCAAACAGAATCCGTTCGTGGGCCACGTGCTGGTCAATAATCGCCACCCCATCGTCATCCACCGCAATGATGAAGGTGTTGCGGAACTGCCCGAGCGGCGCCATCGGCTTGATCAGCGTTGACACCGACTCGTGCCCGGCCACGATGCCCATGCGTGGGTCCGGCTGGCCGGCCTGCCCTGCGGGCCACTGGGCCGGAATGCCGTGCTCTATCGCGTGCGCGAGCGCACCCTCCGCCTCCTGGCGCATGCCGAAGGCCCCCTGGCCGATGCCGGATGTGGGAGAGGCCTCGAACGACCAGGGTAATGCGGTGCTGCCAGGCAGTGCGGGGCCCGGCAGGCCGGGACGCAGCACCAACTCAGGCGCGCTGCCCTGTCCGAGCGAATCCACCAGCGCCCGGCGCAGGATTTCGTGCACGAGCCCCTGATCGAGAAACCGGACCTCGGCTTTGGTCGGATGTACGTTCACGTCAATCCGGTCGGGCGGCACGTCGAGGAACAGGTGCACTTCAGGACTGCGTTCCTTGATGGTGGCCACACTGTACGCCTGCTGGATGGCGTGCGCGATCGTGCGGTCCTTCACCAGGCGCCGATTGACAAACACATGCTGCGGCCCGCGCACCGGTCCCTGCTCCGCCAGCGCGGCTGCGAAGCCGGTCACGCTCATACCGGCGGCCTGTTTGTGGACCGGGACGAGGTCGGGGCGGTCGCCGTAGATCTGATAGAACCGCTCTTCGCTGGAGCCGGCTGGCGGCGCTTCGATCAGCACGCGGTCGCGGCTCTTGAGCGTAAACCCCACCTCGGGGTAGCCGAGCGCCATTTGGGTGACCAGCCGCGACACCTGCGCCGCCTCGGCGGTGTCGGCTTTCAGGAACTTGCGGCGGGCCGGCAGGTTGTAGAACAGATCGGCCACCTCGATCAGCGTGCCCTCAGGCGCCCCCACCTCGCGGTCCGACACCATGACGCCCGCCTCAATGCGAATCTCTGTCCCGCTCAGTGCGCCTCGCTCGCGCGTGCGCAGCCGGAACTTCGACACCGACGCAATCGACGGCAGTGCCTCACCGCGAAAGCCCAGCGTCAGGATGGCGGCCAGATCACCCACGCCCCGAATCTTGCTCGTGGCATGCCGCTCCACGGCGAGGCGCGCATCCTCGGCGGACATCCCCGTTCCGTCGTCTTCAACGGCAATCAGCTTCTTGCCGCCGAACTCCACGACCACACCGATGCGGGTGGCGCCGGCATCCAGCGCATTCTCCACCAGTTCCTTGACCACCGACGCCGGGCGTTCGACCACTTCGCCTGCCGCGATTTGATTCGCGAGTTCGGGCGTCAGGCGATGGATGCGATTCACAGCCAGTCCTTCCACCGGAAGACCGCGAGCATCGACACGACAATGACCCCCGACATCCCGACGACCCACCAGAACTGCATCGCGTCGGGTCCGGGCAGATGGGGGATGACCACATTCATGCCGTACAGGCCGGTGAGCACGGTCAGCGGCAGGAAAATGGTGGACATGACGGTCAGGACCTTCATGACCTGATTCAGGCGATTCGACTGGCTCGAGAGGTAGGCGTCGAGCAGCCCGGTGACGCGATCCTGGAAGAAGATGGCTTCGTCCGTGATCTGCACGAGGTGATCGTAGACATCGCGGAACCGGTAGGCCATCGCGTCGGGAATCACTTCGAATTCGCGCCTGGCGAGGCGGCCAATGGCATCGCGCTGGGGCAGCGCGACCCGCCGCAGGGACGACACATCGCGCTTGAGCGTCAGGATATCGCGCACGGGATTCTCGCGCGGGTTCTCGAACACGCGGTCCTCGAGCACTTCCAGCCGCTCTTCAAGGGTGTCAACCTCTGGTCGGTAGTGATCGACCATCATGTCGACGATCCGGTGGAGCAGACCAGCCGGCCCTTCGCCAAGCGCATTGCCATTGCGGAGACACAGTTGCTGCTCCTGAGCGATCGACCGCGACGGCGCCTGGTGCACGGTCACCAGGAACCGATCGCCAAGAAAAAAGTCCACGTCGTTGGTGCTGAAGCCGCGCCCGCCCGAGCCCGCCTCGATGCCGTGCAGGATCAGGTAGAGGTAGTGATCGAAAAGCTCGATCTTCGGGTGGTGGATTTCGCTGAGGGCGTCCTCAAGTGACAATTCGTGCAGTTGGAACGTCTCCTGGAGCAGGGCCCTCGCTGCAGGGTCGGGCAGTTCAATATCCGCCCACACCTTCTCGGTGGCCCCGGGGGCCAGCCACGCCGGGTCGACCGCGTCGACCCGGCGTGACTGCCCGTCCCGGTGCACGAGAACAGTGATCATGGGAGCGTCCGCGCGCCTAGCGCTGCGCCTTCTGCTTCAAGGCCGCCTGCGCGGCCGCCAGCCGCGCCACCGGCACGCGGTACGGCGAGCAACTCACATAGTCGAGTCCGACCGATTCGAAGAACGCGATTGACGCCGGGTCGCCCCCGTGTTCACCGCAAATGCCGAGCTTGATGTTCGGCCGTGTGGCCCGCCCCTTCGTGACCGCGATCGCGACAAGCTGGCCGACGCCGGCCACGTCAATCGTGGCAAACGGGTTCTTGGTGACGATCTCGAGTTCCTGATAGTGCGGCAGGAACGATCCCGAGTCATCACGCGACATGCCCAGGGCGGTCTGGGTCAGATCGTTGGTGCCAAAGCTGAAGAACTCGGCGGACTCGGCAATCTCGTCGGCGGTCAACGCGCCGCGGGGCACCTCGATCATCGTGCCGACCAGATAGTTCAGCTTCACCTTCTGCTCGGCCTGCACCTGGCGCGCCGCCTGGTGCACGACCGCGATCTGCAGGTCGAGCTCCTGCTTGAAGCCCACGAGCGGAATCATGATCTCGGGTCGCACTTTGATGCCTTCCTTCTGGACCAGCGCCGCGGCCTCGAAGACCGCGCGCGCCTGCATCTCGGAGATCTCCGGATAGCCGATGCCAAGACGGCACCCGCGGAAGCCGAGCATCGGGTTGAACTCGTGCAGGCTGTGCACGCGCTGCTGGATGCGCGCGGCCGTCACGCCCATCTTCGCCGCCAGTTCCTCCTGCGACTCCTTGCTGTTGGGCAGGAACTCATGGAGCGGCGGATCGAGGAAGCGGATCGTCGCCGGGTAACCCTTGAGGGCCCGGAAGATACCGGCGAAGTCTTCGCGCTGGTACGGGAGCAGCGTGGCCAGCGCTGCCTTGCGTTCGGCGGGCGACTCGGCCAGGATCATCTCACGCATCGCGTCGATGCGGTCCCCTTCGAAGAACATGTGCTCGGTGCGCGTCAGGCCGATGCCCACGGCGCCAAAGGCCATGGCGTTCTCGGTCTGCTCTGGCGTATCCGCGTTGGTGCGCACACGCATGCGCGTGGCCTTGTCGCACCACGTCATGAGCTGCTGGAAGTTCCGGAATTTCTCGGTGCGCTGCGCCGCCTTGTCGCCATGGATCAGGCCGGCCACAATCTCCGACGGTGCCGTCTTGACCGCGTCGGCATACACCGTGCCCGCGGTCCCGTCGATCGACAGCCACTCGCCCTCAGCGAACGTGCGGCCATCCACCGTGGCGGTCCGCGCCTGGTAGTCCACCTGGATCGCTGCGGCGCCGCACACGCACACCTTGCCCATCTGCCGGGCGACGAGGGCGGCGTGCGACGACACGCCGCCGCGCGCCGTCAGAATACCTTCGGCCGCGATCATGCCGCGCAGATCCTCGGGCGACGTCTCGACGCGCACGAGCAGGACTTGTTCGCCGCGTGCGGCCGCGTCCACCGCCCGCTCGGCGTTGAGGTAGATGCGGCCCGACGCCGCGCCAGGTCCGGCCGGTAGCCCTGTGGCAATCACCCGCGCAGACTTCGCTTCGGCCGCATCAAACACCGGCGCCAGCAACTGCTCGAGCTGGTCGGCCGGGTTGCGGAGGATGGCCGTCTTCCAGTCGATCAGCCGCTCCTTCTCCATGTCGATCGAACACTTGAGCGCGGCCATCGCCGTCCGCTTGCCGTTGCGCGTCTGCAACATGTACACGACGTCGTCTTCAATCGTGAACTCAAAGTCCTGCACGTCCTTGAAGTGTTTCTCCAGGGTGCCCCGAATGCGATCGAGCGCGGCGTAGGCCTTCGGCATCACCTTCTTCAGGTCAGCCACCGGATCGGGCGTCCGCACACCCGCCACCACGTCTTCCCCCTGCGCGTTGATCAGGAACTCGCCGTAAAACTCCTTCGCGCCGTTGGCCGGGTTGCGCGTGAACGCCACGCCCGAGCCCGACCGATCCCCTGTATTGCCGTACACCATGGCCTGCACGTTGACGGCCGTACCCCACGCGGTGGGAATGTGGTACTTGCGGCGATAGACGCTCGCGCGATCGTTCATCCAGGACCCGAACACGGCGCCAACCGCGCCCATCAGCTGATCCCACGGCGCGTCGGGGAACTGCCGGCCGACGCGCGCCTTGACGAGCGCCTTGAAGCGGACGACCAGCTCCTTCAAGTCATCCACCGACAGCGTCGTGTCATCAATATCCGCGTGATAACGCTCATGTTTGAGCGTGTGGATGACCGTCTCGAACGGGTCGTGGTCCTCGTCTGGACGCTTCTGCACGCCCAGAACGACGTCGCCGTACATCTGCACAAAGCGCCGATAGCAGTCCCAGGCAAAGCGGGGATTGCCGGTCTTGGCGGCGAGCGCCTCGACCGTCTTCGCGTTGAGACCGAGATTGAGAATGGTGTCCATCATGCCCGGCATCGAGTCGCGGGCGCCCGATCGCACCGACACGAGCAGCGGATTCTTCAGGTCACCGAATGTTTTGCCCGTCTGCTTCTCAAGCGCGGCCACACCCGCCTCGATCTGCGCGCGAAGGGCCGGCGGATACGTCCGCTTGCTGGCGTAATAGTAGGTGCAGACCTCGGTCGTGATCGTCAGACCAGGCGGCACCGGCAAACCGATGCGGCACATCTCCGCCAGGTTCGCGCCCTTGCCGCCCAACAACGGCTTCATCGATCCGTTCCCGTCGGTCTTCGTGCCAAACCAATACACGTACTTGCTGGCCTTCGCGGCCTTGAGTGCCTTCGACGGCCTGATCGATCGCTTCGCCTTGCTCGTCGTCTTCGCCTTGTTCGATCGCTTCGCCTTGCTCGTCGTCTTCGTCGCCATGAATGTACTCCGCCTACTCCGCTGCTACGATCTCGGAAATATCCCCGAGTTGCAGAATCAACTGCTCTAGCCGCTTCATCAATCGAAGCCGCGCCTGACGCAATGTCAAGTCGTCGGCCATCACAAACACATCCGTGAAGAACTTCGCGACCGCGGGCTCAAACTTCGAGGCCTCAAGATAGGCCTCGCGGTAACCCCGGCCAGTCCCCACTGCCTGCTCAATCACCGCCGACCGCTTGTCCAGCTCGACGAGCAGGGCGAGCTCAGACGGCTCCGTCAAGAGCGTGCTCAACGGGGCGCCGCCCTGCTCCTGCTGCTGGAACTCGGCATCCGGCAGTTCGCGCGCAATGTTTCTGACGCGCTTGAAGGCGGTCGCCAGCGCCCGGAACGACGCCGAGGCCGCAAACTCCGGCAGCGCCGCCACGTTGGCCGCAAGATCGGCCACCGGTCGATCCGCCCCACCCGCCAGCACGGCGCGCGCATTGCGCCGGTCTGCGCCCCGGGCTTCCAGCACGTAGGCCAGCCGTTCGCGCAGGAACGCGGTGACCTCCAGCCAGGCGTCGTCGGTCATGACGTGATCACCCGCCTGCGCACCGGCTCCGGCCTCGGCACTGCGGTAGCCCGCAACGGCACGCTTCAGCAAGGCCCCAAGAGACGGCCGGACGGTCAGGCCGGTCAGCGGCTCCAGATCGACCAGCACACGAATCACCCCATGCGCCGCCCGCCGCAACCCAAACGGATCGCGCGATCCGGTGGGACGTTCGCCAGCATGAAAGAGCCCCGCAATCGTATCGAGCTTGTCAGCCAGGGCGACTGCGGCCCAGGTCACCCGGGCCCCTCCCAGGTCGGCGGCGTTCGGCGCCGACGTGGCGTCCACCGCGACCGGCTGGTAATGGTGATACACGGCCTTCCACACCGCTTCCGGTTCACCGCCTTCCCGCGCGTAGATCCCACCCATCACGCCCTGCAGTTCGGTGAACTCGCGCACCATGTCGGTCGCCAGGTCCGCCTTGGCGAGCAGGCCCGCCCGCTCGGCATGCGCCGCGACACCTTCAGCCTGTTGGAACACCTCAGTCGCAATCCACCGTGCGAGCGCCGCCACTCTGTCGGACTTCGCGCGATACGACCCGAGCTTCTTGTGAAACGTCAGCGTGTCGAGGCGTCCCAACCGGGCTTCAAGGCCGATCTTCCGATCGGCATCCCAGAAGAACCGCGCATCCCGCAGCCGCGCGGCCACCACGCGCCCCGCGTTCGTGGCAATGCCCTTGTCGTGGCCGCCCTGCGTGTTGGTCACCGCCAGGAATGCCGGCAGCAGCACACCGGCCGCGCCGACCACCGGGAAATAGTGCTGATGATGGATTAACGTCGTGGTCAGCACCTCGGCGGGCAACGAGAGAAAGTCCTCCGAGAACGTGCCCGACACCACTGATGGGTACTCCACCAGGTCCGGCACTTCGTCGAGCAGCGCTTCGGCCTGCGCCGACTCGTGCAACATCACGTGGCCACCCACTTTTCGTGCGTAGCCATCCAGTTCGCGCACGATGCGATCGCGCCGCTCGATGCGCGACAGGAAGACGAAATTCTCCGCCAGCTTCTTCTTGTATTCGTCGAAGCCCCGCACCTTGATGGCGCGCCCCGCGCGGCCGCTCGTCGCAAGAAAGCGATGACCATACGTCACCGCGCCGGAGGCCACATCCTGCACCTTGACACTGGCCGCAAGCAACGTGCGGGCAATGGTGTACGGCACCACCCGCCCGCCATAGAGAAACAGGAGCCAGCGGATCGGCCGCCCGAACAACAGCTCGCCCTTGCCGTCGTGCAACTCCGCGTCCCAGTGCATCTGCTTCGGAAACGGCAATGTCCGCAACAACTGCGTCAGCACATCCGGCAACACGTCCACGGTGGCGCGGCCGCGGCTCTTCCTTTCGAAGGCCAGGTAACGGCCCTTAGGCGTGTCGATCTGCGTCAGGGCCGAAAACTCCACGCCCTGCTTTTTCGCAAATCCCAGCGCCGCCGGCGTGGGCTGCCCGTCGGCGCCAAACGCCGCGGCCACAGGGGGCCCGGTCAGGGTCTCGTCGCGGTCGTCCTGCCGGTCCACCAGTGACGGCACACACGCCGCCAGTCGCCGTGGTGTGCCATGCACTTCAATGGCTTCGGTGGAGGGCAGACCGTGCGCCTTGAGGGCCGCGCGCAGCGTCTCGCCCATCTGGTGCATCAGTGGCGGCAGCCACGAGGCGGGCAATTCCTCGAGGCCAAGCTCGATGAGAAGTTCACGATCCATGGTTCGACTCCCTTCGGTCGCTCACCACGGGTGCATCGCCTTGCGCCATCGGATTGGCGACCCAGGCTCTGGCGATCGCGACGGCCAACTGACGGACCCTCAGGATGTACGCGGTCCGTTCGGTTACGCCGATGCTGCCGCTCGAGTCGAGCAGGTTAAACGCGTGCGAACACTTGAGGCAGTAGTCGAGCGCCGGCAGCACCAGCCCGGACTTCAACAACGCCCAGGCAAAGTCGTAGTACTGGGTGAACAGGTCGCGATGAAACTGCCCGAACTTGCCATCAGGCATCTCGACATGCGCGAATGCGTATTTGGACTGCTCCACCTCGTCACGCATCCGCACGGTGCCGTACTTCACGCCCCGCGCCCACTCCAGATCAAACAGGTTGTCGACGCCTTGCAGCGACATCGCGAACCGTTCCAACCCATAGGTGAGTTCAACCGCCACGGGCGCCAGGTCAATGCCGCCCGCCTGCTGGAAATACGTGAACTGCGTGATTTCCAGTCCGTCGTACAACACCTGCCAGCCAATGCCCCACGCACCCAGCGTGGGTGACTCCCAGTTGTCTTCTTCAAACCGCACGTCATGCGCACGCAGGTCAATGCCGCACGCTTCCAGGCTCTGCAAATACAAATCCTGCGCATCGTCTGGAGCGGGCTTGAGGATGACCTGAAACTGATGGTGCTTGAGCAGGCGGTTCGGATTTTCGCCGAAGCGGCCATCCGCCGGTCGCCGGCACGGCTGCACATACGCCACGTTCCAGGAGTCGGGACCGAGTACGCGCAGGAACGTCTCGGGGTGCATGGTGCCGGCCCCCATCTCGGTGTCCATCGGCTGTTGAATCAGGCATCCCTGCGCCGACCAATAGTCTGAAAGCTTGAAAATCAGATCTTGAAACGTCACAACTGCGGCCTCAATTCCCTTACCACTCGCGCCGATCGCAAGTCTTTCTCCAAGTGCATCGCAATCAATCGCGCATGCACCGCTTCCAGTTCCCGTAACGCCCCCGCGTCGGCGCCGGCATCCGTCACCGCGGCCGGGGTCGCCGTCGCCGCGCGACGCAACAATCCCATCGCCTCGCGCGAGACTCTCAACGCACCGGTTCCGCACCGGCCACAGACCATGTGCCACTCCCCGGTCACCAGCACCGCGCCCTCGTCGAGCGACTGACCGCAACGCGCGCAACGGTCCAGCGACGGATACACCCCTTCAAGCCGCAGCAGCCAGTACTCGAAGTAGCGCGCCAGACTCTCCACCGACCCGCCCCGGCACAACGCCTCGCCCACCGACGCACCAAGGCGAAACAGGCGTTCGTTCGCCATCGCGTCGGGCGCCCATTCGTCGAGGAGTTCGGCGAAGTAGCTGGCGTGGCCCAGGACCTGCGCCGCCTGATCGTCGGCCCGGCCTTCAACCGCCCGCATCGGGCCATCGATCGGCTCGATCTGCTCGAGTCTCACCAGGTCGCGCCCTTCGCGCTCCACATACGACACCGTGCCTCGCGTAAACGGCTCAAGGGCGCCGCCGAATCGCCGGCGCGACGTCGTGGCATTTTTCGCCACACCGCGCTTCTTCCCCCGGTCTTCGGTCAGGAACACCACAATCCGGTCTGCCTCACCGTAGCGGTAGGTGCGCAACACGATGGCCTCGGCCACATGGGTGCGCATGCCTACGACCGCAACCGATCGATCATACCCCGTGGAACTCCATTGGCGTTCCTCATGGCACCGGCGCGACGTGCAGGAACCTGAGGAAGATCGTGGCGAGGCCCAGGAACGACAGGAACCCGAACACGTCGGTCAGTGTGGTGATAAAGACCGACGACGCCAGCGCAGGGTCCACCTTGGCCGCGCGCAGTCCCAACGGAATCAGCGTGCCCGCTGTGGCCGCGATGAACATGTTGATCACCATGGCCAGCCCGAGGATGGCCCCGAGGGCCCAGTCGCCCGTGAGCGCCCAGGCCCCGAGCGTGGCCACCAGTCCGAGCGCCACACCGTTGCCCAGGCCGACCAACGCTTCCTTCATCAGCGCCTGACGCGCATTGCTCCAGGTCAATTCGCCCAGTGCGATGCCGCGCACAATCACGGCCAGCGTCTGGGTTGCGGCATTGCCACCCATACCGGCGACGACTGGCATCAGGAAGCTCAGCGCCACCACCTGGGTGATGGTCGCTTCGAACCGGCTCACGACCCAGGCGGCGCCAAACGCGGTCAACAGGTTCACCAGCAACCAGGGCATGCGGCGTTTCAACGACTCAAACGGCGCCGACAGCACGCCATCAAAGGTCGATACGCCGGCGAGCCGGAAGACGTCCTCGGTGGCCTCGTCCTTCAAGATGTCGATGACGTCGTCCACGGTGATGACGCCGACGAGTTTGTTCTCGGGATCGACGACCGGAATCGCCAGGAGGTTGTACGACGCCACGCGCCGAGCCACTTCTTCCTGGTCCGTATCCACACGCGCGCTGTAGACCTCGGAGGTCATGATCCGCTTGAGCGGCGTGTCGGGCGCCACCAGGATGAGCCGCCGCAATGACGTCACGCCCACCAGGTGCCGGCGTTCGTCCACGACGTAAAGGTAGAAGACCATCTCCACGTCACGTCCGGTCTGGATTGCCGTGATCGCCTCGCCGGCTGTCAGATCCTCCGGCAGCGCGAACACGTTGGGGTTCATCAGGCGACCGGCGGTCTGCTCTTCGTAGTCGAGCAGTTCAGAGACGCCGCCGCCCGGCTTGGGCCGGATCAGCTCCAGGACAACCGCCGACAGTTCCTCCGGCAGGTGATCGATCAGCGCCGCCGCGTCGTCGGACGGAATTTCCTGGACGAGGCGCGCGATTTCTTCGGCGGGGCGATCGGCGAGGAGGAGCGACCCCTTCTCGGGGCCATATTCGCTGAGCGCCTCAACGGCCAGCTTCCCGTTGCGCTCCACGAGGACGTTGAAGACGGCGTGGCAGTCGCGCTCGCTGAGTTCAGCAAACACCTGCGCGAGATCGGCCGGGTGCTGCTTCTGAAGCAGGTTCAGCAGGTTGGCCGTGGCCCCCATGCGGAGCAGGCGCCGGACCGACTCCAGCACGAGATCATTCCTGCGCGGCACCGCCATCCGATCATTTTAGACTGGTCTGGCTCTTGCAAGCACAGGCGAATTACCGAATTTACGTCGGATCACAGCAAGGCGCGGAGACACGGACGTTCTCTTTGGAAAGAGCCTCACGTCCCGCTGCATCGCCCCGGGGCAACTTCACTCAGCGCGAAGAGTTGTCGCCGGGTCCACTCGTGTCGCGCGGCCTGCGGGAATGAGCGCGGCGGCGACCGCGACCAGCAACAATCCGACCGTCACGATGGCGACGGCGGTGAGACCACTGGACTTCCAGCCGGAGACGCTGGATTGGACGACGGACTCGAGAGCCAGTGCGCCGGCCGAACCCAGTACGAGGCCGATCACAGTGGGCTGAAGCGATTCGCGCATGACCGTGCGCCAGATGTCCTGGCGCAACAATGGTGGCCCTGCCGGCGGACTCCTGGGCCGGCACATACACAATGGGCGGCGGGTCCCGGTCGAGCAGTTCACGCCGAGACTCCACAACGCCGATCACCCTGCGAAGGCGCATGCCCCAGGCCTCAAAGTACCCGGCGGTCACCCCAAGCGCGGCGACCTCCTTCGTATCACCTGCGTTCTCCGTCACTGCGACGTCCTTGGTCGAACTCACCGATTGCGCGAAGCTCGCGTGCTTCACACCACTGACCGCCCGCACCCCTCGTGTTCGAAACCCAGGGGTTGATTGAGATAGCGGTAGATGCCAAGGCCCACGAACACCGCGCCGATAATCACCACTGATGCCACGCTCAGTTCCGAGATCAGCATGGTGCGAGCCACTCGGCCCGAAACTGCGCGTCGAACTCGCCCGTCGGAACGTTCTTGCCGGACGAGCGGTCCGCGAAGCGCGAGTATGGCCGGCCAGAGCCCGCCGACCACGGCGACCATCAGGCCCAGAATGACAGCGACCAGCACTGCTCGTTCATTGAACGGCATGGGCACCAGTGACAAGTTACGGCCCGCTGTCGGAAACTCCGGCAGTCGGGATGCGATCCACCAGGCGAGGCCGCGCCCCGCGAGCAGGCCCGCACCGATCCCGACCGCACCCAGGAGCAGACTTTCTACCAGGAAGACCCGCATGACCCGCCAGGGGCTGGCGCTGCAGCCTGCAAGACCGCAGCGATGCGCTTCGCCCCCTACGTGGGCCACACGCCACTCGACAAATCCATACTCGGCCACGGAAGCGCGACCACGTCGGACGCCTTCAGCGCAGAGGCGTACTGCGCGTTGGGATCCAGAACCCGGAATGTCCGCTCGCCTGCCGGAAACGGCAACGGCCGGAAGAGATATCCGTCGGCGAACGCAAAGATGGCACTCGCCAAACCCAGCCCGAGCGCAAGGGTGATGACCACGGTTACTGAGAACCCCGGCGATCTGCGCGAGCCGCGCCACGCGTACTTTACGTCACTGCCGAGGTCAGCCCATGGACTGCCGCCACCGAACACTCCGCCACCGGCAATTCGACGTTCGTGCGCGACGGTCTTCAGCACGTCGCCAACGCCACGGCCCCACAAGCCCAGCATCGCCATCGTGCCGCTCCGGTGCGCGGCATCCCCGAACCCACGCGCCATGACGTCCTCGATCTCACGTCCGAACCGATCACGGAACGCTCGAGGCGCCAGCCAGAAGATGGCCAGACGATGCGGGCAAGCAGCCGCGGCATGAGGCTACGAGCTGAACACTTTCCCAAGTCTTACCAGGAGCGCGAGGCGCTCGGTCTGCGCCTTCATGGCCGCCTTCCCCGCCTTGGTGACCCGGTAATACCGCCTGCGGGAGTCGTCTGAGTCCGCGTCCTTCAGGGGATCGCATTCTTCGACCAGTGCCTCCGCCAGCAGCTTCTTGAGCGTGCTGTAGAGCGTGCCAGGCAGCAACCGAATCTGGCCGTCGCTGCGTTCGGCGATGCTCTGCATGATCGCGTACCCGTGCAGCGCGTCCGTGCCGAGCGCAAGCATGATGTGTTGGGCGGGCCCGGCAAGACCGGTTTCAGCGTGCGCAGTCTTTCGCATGCACCCGACTATAGTTTATTGAAATAGAGTTGACAAGAGCCGCGGCCTTGAGACCCAGGCCGCGCTACGGCCGGCCGGCCGCGCACGTACGACCAGCCGCGCGACAAACAAAAGCCCGGCGAAACCGCACGAGCGACCCCAGGACCCCAGGACCCCAGGACCCCGGGACCCCAGGACTCCTGGACCCCAGGACCCCAGGACTCCAGGACTCCAGGACTCCTGGACCCCAGGACCCCAGGACTCCAGGACTCCAGGACTCCAGGACCCTCAGGACTCCAGGACCCCAGGACCCCAGGACTCCAGGACTCCTGGACCCCAGGACTCCAGGACTCCTGGACCCCAGGACCCCAGGACTCCAGGACCCCAGGACTCCTCAGCCCCTCTTGGGCAGCCCGAGCTCGTCGAGCAGGCGCTCGTCTTCGCGCCAATCCTTGCGCACCTTGACGTGCAGGTCGAGGTAGACCGGGCCCTCGAGCATTTCCTGCAGATCCTTGCGCGCCTCGGTACCGATGCGCTTGATCATGTCGCCGCCCTTGCCGATGACAATCGGCTTCTGAGAGTCGTGATCCACGAGAATCGACGCGTAGATCTTGGTCACGCCTCCAGGCGACTCCGGCTCCGAGAATTGATCGATCACCACGGCCGTGGAGTACGGCAGTTCATCGCGCGTGTGCGCGAGCACTTTTTCGCGAATGAGCTCTGCCGCGAGGGTACGTTCCGACTGATCGGTGAAGTACTCCTCGTCGAATAACGGCTCGCCTTCCGGCAACGCCGCCAACATCTCCTTGAGGAGACCATCAACCTGGTCGCCCTTCAGCGCGGAAATCGGAATCACCGCCCGGCACGTGATGCCTTTCGCATAACTCTCGATCCTGGGCAGCAGGCTGGTTTTCTCTTTTAGCCGATCGACCTTGTTCAGCACCACGATGAGCGGCTTGTGGAGGTCGGCGAGCAGTTCCATCACGAAACGATCACCGTAGCCTGGCTCTTCTGCGGCGTCCACCACCAGCACGACCAGGTCGGCTTCACGAAGGGTGTCGAGCGCGGCCTTGACCATGCGCCGGTTCATGGTGTGCTCGGGCTTGTGAATGCCCGGGGTGTCGATGAACACGAGTTGGCCGCCGGGCGTGTTCAGGACGCCGGTGATGCGATGGCGGGTGGTCTGCGGTTTGTCCGAGACGATCGACAGCTTCTGGCCGATCAGGCGGTTCATCAGTGTGGACTTGCCGGCGTTTGGCCGGCCGACCAGCGCGACGTATCCCGCCTTCATTCTTCCTGACCTTCGTCGGGAGGCACGCGGCGGACCCGGACCTTGTGAATGCGCCGGCGCTCTGCCTCGAGCACTTCCACCGTGACGCCATCGGCCGTGAACGTCTCCCCCGCCGCGGGCACCCGTCCGGCGCGAGTCAGCACATATCCGCCCACGGTTTCAAACCCTTGTTCCTCAATCGTGATCCCGAGGCGCTCGGTCATTTCCTCGATGCCCACTTTGGCGCTGAACACAAACGCGCCATCGGGCTCCTGCACGATGGGCTCGGCTTCAAGGTCGTATTCGTCGCGGATTTCACCGACGAGTTCCTCCACGAGATCTTCGACCGTGACCAGGCCGGCAATGCCGCCGTATTCGTCCACGACCATCGCCAGCTGGAAACGCTTCTGCTGGAACTCGCGCAACAAGTCGGCCACCCTTTTGGTCTCGGGCACAAACGCGGCGGGCCGCATGAGACCAGTGACGGCGGCTGCCCCGGACATGGGCTCTTCCAACTGGATCAAATCCTTCACGACCACGAGGCCGACGATGTTGTCGAGATTCTCGCGGAAGACCGGCAGCCGCGAGTACTCCTGCTCGCGCACCAGAGATCGCAGCTCATCGATCGTCGCCTCGGCGCGAATCGCCACCACATCGGGCCGCGGCGTCATGACTTCGCGCACCAGCGTGTCGCCGAAGTCCACGACCGACCGCAGCAACCGGCCGTCCTCGGCCGTCGACGCGCGCTCGGCCTGCGCCTCCTGTGAGGGCGTCCCGTGTCCGTTGGCGCGCGGGGCGCGGCGCTCCACCGTGCCCAGCCAGCCGATGATGAGCGAGGTCAGCGGCGTCACCAGGTTCGCCATCGCGGTGAAGGGCGGCAGCAGCATCGCGAGCAGGCGCTCGGGCGCGTGCCGGACCACAAGTGTCGGCACCAGATGGCCGGCCACAAGCGTCAGACCGGCGCACGAAAAGAACAGGACCAGGCCGCCATACCAGCCCGTGCCAATCGGCTGGACCATCAGAACCACCATGAGGACCAGCAACATGCCGCGGACCAGGCGCGCCGGCACAAAAAACGTGAGCGGATCGTCCAGGTACGCCGCCAGGCCGTCGGCTTCGCTTTCGCGTTCCGCTTCAAGACGTTCGGGCAGGCGCATCAGGACGCCAAACGCGGTTTCGACCACCGCGACATAGGCGATGGCGCACACCACCAGAAAGACCGCTAAAGGAATCATCGTTCGTGTAATCGGGACTCGCGCGTGATCAGGCCGGCCGGTAAACCCGCCCGCCTGCGCAGCCGATCTTCAACCCTGCGCATCTCGCCCCGATCGTGTTCGTGATCGTATCCCAGAAGGTGCAACAGCCCGTGCAGGGCCAGCGTCCTGATCTCCGTCACGTCACTGTGCCCGAGCGCCCGCGCCTGGCGGGCGGCCACGCCACGGGCCATGGCGATATCGCCCAGCACGCCGGGTAGGTCGCTTGGGAATGACAGGACGTCGGTCGGATAATCCGCGCCGCGAAACGTCGCGTTGAGGCGCCGCATGGCCGGGTCGCTGACCAGCGCGATGGTGACCATGCCGCGCGCCCGTGCGGGTGCGTGCACCGTCAGCCAGCGCCCCAGGGCCTGCGAGGGCCACGGACGGCCGCGGCCATCGGTCACGGCCACCTTCAGGCCCGGTCGCGCGCGCCCAGCCGGCACGGCCTAGACCTTCGCCTGCGTGGAGTGGGCCTCGTACGCGCGCACGATCTTCTGAATCAGCGGATGCCGCACCACATCGCGCTCGTCGAACCGTACGACCGCGATCTCCTCGATACCCGCGACGATTCTCAGCGCCTCGACCAGCCCCGACCCTTTGCCGGCCGGCAGATCGATCTGGGTGATGTCACCGGTGATCACAGCCTTCGACCCAAACCCGAGCCGCGTCAGGAACATCTTCATCTGCTCGGAGGTGGTGTTCTGCGCTTCGTCGAGAATGACAAACGCGTCATTGAGTGTGCGGCCGCGCATGAACGCAATGGGGGCCACCTCAATCGTGCCGCGTTCGAGCAACCGCTCCACGCGATCCGCATCGAGCATGTCGTGCAGCGCGTCGTACAACGGCCGCAGATACGGATTGACCTTCTCCTGCAGGTCGCCGGGCAGGAAGCCGAGTTTTTCGCCAGCTTCCACGGCGGGACGGGCGAGAATGATGCGGTTCACGCGCTTGGCCAGCAGGTACGCCACCGCCTGGGCCATCGCGAGATACGTCTTGCCCGTGCCCGCGGGGCCGACGCCCAGAGTGATGTCGTGCGCCTCGATGGCGTCCAGGTACGCGCGCTGCCCCACCGTCTTGGGCACCACCTGCTTGCGTCCCGCCGATCGCGCACTGTTGCGCAGGAAATAATCCTGCAGCTCGATGTTCGGATTCTGCTGCACGAGCTGCGCTGCCGTCTTCACGTCGCCGCGGCCGAACCGATAGCCGGCGTCCAGCAGTTTCCCAAGCTGCGCCATGACGTGTTCGGCCCGGCCCACTTCGTCGGCGCCACCTTCGATGATGAGTTCACGGCCATGCGTCTTGAGACGGACCGACAGCGCGGTCCCAAGCGTCTTCAGGTGTTCATCAAACGGGCCGTACAGGGTTTCAAGGCCCTCATCGGGCATCGCGACACGGCGGACGGCTTGGGCAGGCATTAAGGGACGACTCAGTATATTGGCAATCTGAAATCGGCCATTGGCCATAATCCCGCCGCGCCCCTGACGCCACTATCGTCGCCGTGCCGCGCCGCCACCAGCCGTGTGGCCACCACGTCAGAAAACACCCAATCGCCCCAGAGCGCCGGGACCCGCGTGTACAGCCGCTCGATGCGTGAGAGCCCGCCCCCGACGACAATCACCTCGGGGTCAACGAGGTTGATCACCGTCGCCAGAGCCCGCGCGAGGCGGCCCTCCCAGCGGGCGAGCGTCTCGTCCGCGTGCGTCTCGCCCCGCGCGGCCCGCGCCACCACCTCTTCGCCCAGAACTGATTCGTCCCCGCCTCGCGCGTAGTCACGCGCCAGTCCCGGTCCCGACAGCCACGTTTCGATGCAGCCCGACCGGCCGCAATAACACGTCTCGCCGCGCGCGTCCGACGCGTCCGGCCACGGCAGCGGGTTGTGCCCCCACTCGCCGCCGATCGCATTCACGCCTTCCACCAGTGCGCCATTCACGAAGAGTCCGCCGCCGACACCGGTACCCAGAATTACACCAAACACCGCCCGCGCGCCGACGGCCGCGCCATCAGCCACCTCCGACAGCACGAGACAGTTCGCATCGTTCGCCAGACGGACAGGCCGATCCAGGCGCCGCTCCAGATCCTGATGGAGCGGTTGATCATTCAACCATGAGGAATTAGCGTTCTTGATGCGCCCGGTCACGCGCGACGGCGCGCCGGGAATACCGATCCCGACACTGCAGCCGCAGCCGACGATCTGCTCGGCCTGTTCGACCAACCCGCCGATGACGGCGATCGTCCCGTCGTAGTCTCCGCTCGGCGTGGCCACCCGCGCGCGCCACACTTCCTGCCCTGTATCGTCGAGCACGACGACCGAGGTCTTTGTGCCGCCCAGATCGATGCCCAGACGCATAGGCGACTAATCGCCCTTCGGGCCAGGTGACGCGACGGTCTGGATGTGCAAGTCGCGCAACTGACGGTCATCCACAGTGGAGGGCGCACCGGACATGAGGTCCACCGCCTGCGCGGTTTTCGGGAACGCCATCACCTCGCGAATCGACGACTCGCCGCACAGGATCGCGACGATTCGGTCCAGGCCAAACGCGATGCCGCCATGCGGCGGCGTGCCGTACTCGAGCGCCTCGAGAAAGAAACCGAAACGCGCGCTCGCCTGTTCATCCGAAATCCCGAGGAGCCGGAAGACATGACGCTGCACGTCGGGCCGATGGATGCGGATGCTGCCGCCGGCGATCTCCGATCCATTGACCGCCAAATCGTACGCACGCGCACGCACGCGGCCCGGTTCCGTTTCAAGAAACCCCACATCGTCTGGCATCGGCGACGTGAAGGGGTGGTGCATGGAATCCCACCGCGCATCGTCGGGATTCCATTCGAACAACGGGAAGTTGGTCACCCACACAAAGCGGAATTCATCGGGCTTGAGCAGGTCTTCCTTCCGGGCGATGAGCAGTCGCGTCGTGCCGAGCGCGGGGGGTACGACACCAACACTCCCGCCCATGAAGAGAAGCAGGTCATCCGGGCCGGCGCCCGACAACTGCAGGCACTCGGCCAGCACACCCTCTCCGTACACTTTGGTCGCAGAGGACTGCACACCCTGGGGTGTGCGGCGCGCCCAGGCCAGCCGCCCGGACGTCGTGCGCAGCACTTCTGCCACCAGATCATCCAGTTCTTTGCGGGAGTACCTGGCGCCGCCCTTCACCACAAAACCCCGGACGGCCCGGTCTTCCTCCTTGATTTCGGCCACGAAGTTCGGCAGCGAGGGACCGAGCGCCGGAAGCAGGTCCGCAATCGGCATCCCGGGGCGCAGGTCGGGCTTGTCCGATCCATACAGACGCATCGCATCGGCGTAGGTCATCCGCTCGAATGGCACTGACACCGGGAAGCCGGCGGCGGTCCACATCGAGAGCATGGCGCCTTCGACGATCTGGTAGATCAGTTCCTCGGTGGCAAACGAGACTTCCATGTCGATCTGCGTGAACTCGGGCTGCCGGTCGGCGCGCAGGTCTTCGTCACGAAAACAGCGGCAGATCTGGAAATACCGATCCAGCCCGGCAATCATCAGAATTTGTTTGAAGATCTGCGGCGATTGCGGCAGCGCAAAGAACTCACCGCGATGCACGCGGCTCGGCACCAGGTAGTCACGCGCGCCTTCGGGTGTGGACCGCGTGAGAATCGGCGTTTCGATTTCAAGAAAGCCTTCTTCGTCGAAATACCGGCGCGCGGCGATCGCCACCTTGTGACGCAGGACGAGGTTCTGCTGAAGGGCCGGACGACGAAGATCGAGATAGCGATAGCGCAGACGGGTCTCTTCGGACACCGCCACGTCTTCGTTGATCGGAAACGGCGGCGTCTTCGCTTCGTTGAGAATCTCAACGCTGGTCGCCACCACCTCGATGTCGCCAGTGGCGATCTTGCGGTTCACCGCCGAGTTGTCGCGCGCTTCCACCAGTCCGTGCACGGCCACGACCACCTCAGGCCGGAGTTTCGCCGCGGCGGCGCTGGCCGCGTCAGCTCGCACCACTACCTGCGTCAGGCCGTGCCGGTCGCGCACATCGAAAAACCTCACGCCGCCCAAATCGCGGACGCGATGCACCCACCCCTGCAGCAAAACGGCCTGGCCCACGTGTGCACGGCGCAACTGGCCGCAGGTATGCGTTCGATAGTTCACCACGGTACTCACAACAAATCCCGGACGGCCGCCACGACCGCGTCCCGCGCCACTGCGCGTTGTTCCCCCGTCGCCATGTCGCGCAGGGTGACTTCCCCGCGCGCCAGTTCATCACCGCCGACAATCAGCGTGACCCGGGTCGCCAGGCGATCGGCGCGCTTCATCTGCGCGCGTACGCCCCTGGCTTCAAGTTCCATCTGGGCCGGCAGGCCCGCCTGCCGCAATTCGCGAATCAGCTGCCAGGCCGCGGCACGGCCATCCTCACCAATCGCCACCACAAAGGCGCGCCCGGCCGGAGCAATCGGCGCCGACTCGGGCAGCGCCAGCACCAGGCGTTCCATCCCGGCGGCAAAGCCGATGCCCGTCTTGTCCGCCCCTCCGAGTTGTTTCACGAGGCCGTCGTAGCGACCGCCGCCCAGCAGCGCGTTCTGCGCGCCAAGGGTCTGCCCCAGCACCTCAAAGGTCGTCCGCGTGTAGTAGTCAAGCCCGCGCACCAGGCGATGCGACTGGCGCCAGACGATACCGATGGCGTCCAGGTGCGATGTTACGCCGGCAAAATGTGTGGCGCACGACTCGCACAGATAGTCCACCGAGTGCGGCAGTGCGTCGATGATGGACTGGTCGGCCGGCACCTTGCAGTCGTAGATCCGAAGCGGATTGGTGACCGACCGACGCTGGCAATCACCGCACAACGTGCTGAGGTTGTCGCCGAGCGCGTCGAGCAGCGCTTTCTGGAAGATCGGCCGGCACGCGGTGCAGCCCACGGAATTGATGACGAGCTCTGCCTGCGGAATGCCGAGCCCGGTGATAAGCGACCAGGCGAGATCAATCACCTCGGCGTCCACCGCCGGGTCCTGCATCCCGAACACCTCGACGTCGAGCTGATGAAACTGGCGGTACCGGCCCTTCTGCGGCCGCTCGTAGCGGAACATCGGCCCCATCGCGTAGAGCTTCGCCGCCGCCATCGTGTGCTCGAGGTTGTGCTCAATGTACGACCGCACCATGCTCGGCGTCGCTTCAGGCCGCATCGTCACCCGCTCCCCGCCCTTGTCGGTGAACGTGTACATCTCCTTCTGGACGATGTCGGTGGATTCACCGGTGCCCTTGGCGAAGAGTTCTTCGCGCTCAATAATCGGCGTACGGATCTCGACGTAACCGTAGCGATCGCACAACTCACGCGCGATGCGTTCGACGTACTGCCATTTTTCGACGTCGCCTGGAAGGATGTCGTGGGTCCCGCGTATCGCTGGAATCATCGGCGTGAGGACATTATCCCATGTAGTCCAGACGATACCGGACGTAGTTGCCCGAGAACTCGAGGATCGTGGCCACCTCGGCGTCGGTCAGCGGCCGCCGGACCTTCCCGGGGCTGCCCATGACCATCGAGCGGGGCGGAATGACCGTGCGCTCGGTCACGAGGGTACCTGCGGCCACGATCGAGTCCTCACCAATTTCGGCGCCGTTGAGGATGATGGCGCCCATGCCGACCAGCACACGATTGTGAATGGTGCACCCGTGCACCACCGCCCCGTGCCCAATCGTCACGTCGTCTCCAATGACCGTCGGGTGCGTGTCGTGCTGGACATGCACGACGCTGCCATCCTGCACGTTCGTGCGGTCACCGATGCGGATGTCGTTCACGTCGCCGCGAATCACCACCTGCATCCACACGCTGCTCTCGGCGCCGATGACGACGTCGCCGATCACCTGGGCGGTGTCGTCGATGAACGCGCTGGCGGCGACGACAGGAAGCTTGCCGCGATACGGACGGAGGGACATGTTTTAAGTATAGGACCTTGTGGAATTGAGGATTGAGGATTGAGGATGGAGGGATTGAGGATCGGGATGGGACGGATTGCTGATGGCTGATTTTGGATGGGGATTGTTGGGATTGGGGAGTGGTGGGATTGCGGGATTGCGGGATTGGGGCGCTGGCGAGTTCCTCGTTCAAGCCATGTCGATCGGTCCGACAGGCACGGTCTTCAAGCGGGCGTTGAAGGGCTGACGGAGGCGACCGGACGGGTGCGCAGCCCCGCGACATATGACGGCGGTCATGGCCTTGCGGCGGGAGCCGTGTTGCACTTGGTACGCATGTCACGGACCATCATCGTCTCCGCGTTCATCGTCATCTTGGCCGCCTCGGTCGACGCACGAGCTCAGACAAGCACTGGCTCACAGCCGGGCGCGTCCGGACTCGTCTGGCAGGTCCGTAACACCACTCGGGCGGAGTCGTGGCGATTCTTTGAGCCGCGTCCTGGCGGAGGCAACCCCGATTCGACGTTTCTTGCCAATCGACTGGCGCTGGGTGTCAGCGCACGCCGACCGAGGGTGGAGTTTGGCGCCAGTGTCCAGTACGTCCAGTTCGGCGGTTTGCCTGTCGCCGCGGTCGGCCCCGGGCCGTTGGGCACCGGAGCGCTCTACTACAGTGCGGCAGGCCGCTCCGACAGCCGCCAGGTGTACCTGAAGGCCCTGCACCTCACACTGAAACACGCACCGGCGGGATTGCGCGTGCAGGTCGGCCGTTTCGGATTCACCGCCGGAGGCGAATCACCATCCGGAGACAGCAAGATCGAACTGGTCAAGCGTCAGCGGGTGGACGCGCGGCTGTTGGGCGAATTCGAGTGGTCACTCTACCAGCGGGCCTTCGACGGAGTCCGGGCCGACGTGGACCGAGCGCGGTGGCACGTCACCGGCGCTGTGTTGCGGCCGACCCAGGGCGGATTCGAGGAGCGCGCGGGTGCACCGCTCGACGATCTCTGGGTCGCCGTCGGTTCCGTCAGTCTGAAGCCGGGCACGGTCGTCCGCCGCACGGACGTCCAGATCTTCGCGTACCGGTATGCGGACCAGCGAGCGGTGTCGGCGCGTCCCGACAGTACGTTCCTGCCGGCGGCGGCTGTTGATGTGCACGTGACGTCACTGGGGACCACCGTGGCCGGAGCCTACCCCGCAGGTGGCGGTCAGGCCGATGGGCTCGTGTGGGCGGTGTGGCAGACCGGGGACTGGTACGGTCAGGATCACCGTGCCAGCGCGGTGGCTGTGGAGGCCGGATACCAGTGGACAGGCGCGCCGGCGACGCCCTGGATCAGAGCCGGTCTGTTTCGCAGTTCCGGCGACGAGGATCCCCTCGATGCCACACATGGCACGTTCTTCCAGATGCTGCCGACTGGACGGAAGTACTCGTTCTCGACGGTCTACAACTTGATGAACAGTACGGATGTCTTCGTCCAGGTGCAGACGCGCCCGCATGCCAGACTGGGTGCGCGCGTGGACGCCCATTGGCTTCGGCTCACGCGCTCAGCCGATCTCTGGTACGGCGGCAGCGGAGCCACCAGCAGTACGGGGACGTCCTTTGGATTTTCCGGACGGCGTGCGAACGGTGCGACCGACCTGGGCTGGATTCTGGAGGGCTCCGCGGACTGGACCCTCTCGCCTCGATTCTCAGTCAACGCCTACCTCGGGCGGATGTCCGGGGGAGACGTCGTCGGTCGCCTGTTTCAGGGGCGGCGACTCGCGTTCGGGTATCTCGAGGCGTCGATCAGTTACTGACGCCAAGCGTACACCCCCCAGCTCTCGCCGTTGATCACGACTCGCACGAAGTTGGCTTTGACCGCCGGAATGTAGTCGCGCGCCACCTCCAGAAAGAGCACGGAGCGGCGCAACGTCGGGTCCTGATTCGCGTTGAGCAGATTGAACGATCGTCGCGCTCGAAGTCGAGGAACAGCGTCCGCAACGTGCCCGCGTCGTAGAGTGGCACCGACGCCGGGTACGTTGTCACGGCCTTCGGCGACATGGCCGGTCCTGGTGAGCCCGTCAGAGGCGGTCGAACGCCGCGTGGCGGGCGCACCACCCGCGAACTCGCGCGCGGCCGTGCAGCCCGTGGAGCGCATGCCGGCATTGTGACGAGGCGCGGCCGCATCGTCAACGCGCGTTCTACTTGCCGCCGGTCGCGAACGTGTTCTGCACAAGGAGCGGCGCGTTGCTCTGCACGACATGGCAGGCCATGCAGTTCCAGCGCGCGCCAGCGACAGTCTGCCGCAATACGGTGGGAGCGTTTCTCAGATCGGTCCGGTGGCTGGAAGGCAACTGCGGCGGGTCGGCAGAATCCGTGCTGCCGGTCTGGTGACACAGCAGGCACGTGTTCTCGGCAGACGTGATGGGCACGAACCCGTCCAGGCCGTGCGGAATCAGCGGCGGGGCGCCATCCCAGGCTCGCGGCAGCCGTGCGTTGTCTCCAGGCGCGGCGTCGGTCAGGACGTAGACGGCAGGCGCGCGATCATCGGCCAGGGTCGTCTGCCGCAACCCCAGTTCGCGGTCCGGAATCGGCGGCCCGATCGCGCCGTTGTCCCGAGTGACCACCAGCACTGCGAGACCAGCCACGGCACTTGCGGCCAGCAGAATCCACCCCCGTCGCATCATGACGCGGCCTCGTCGGCTTTGTAGACTTTTACGGCGCATTTCTTGAAATCGGTCTGGCGGGAGATTGGGCAGCCAGCATCGAGCGTGACCTTGTTGATGAAGACCATTTCGTCAAACCACGGCACGTAAATCAATCCCCGAGGTGGACCGTACCGGCCCTCCGTTTCCACGCGCGTGCGGACTCGTCCTCGGCGCGATTCGATCCACACCGCATCGGTGCGTGCGAGGCCGCGGGCTTCGGCGTCGGCAGGGTGCATATAGGCCAGGGCGGCAGGGACGGCCTTGTGCAGTTCAGGCACCCGGCGCGTCATCGTGCCTGAGTGCCAGTGCTCGAGGACCCGGCCCGTGCTGAGCCAGAGGTTCCACTCGGCATCGGGCACTTCGGGCGGCGCGGCGTACGGCCGGAAGAAGATCTTCGCCTTGCCGGCCAGCGACACCGGCGTCGTGTCCGTGATTCCCGCCAGCGTGCCGCGCGGCAGGCGTTTCATCGCCGAGCCGTAGAAGTCGAAGCCCGAGCCCACTGCGGCGTACGGGTCGTGAGCCGCATTGAACCGCCAATGGGTCTCCTTGCCGTTGACGACCGGCCATTTCAGGCCGCGCACATCGGCGGCAAAATACCGGTCAAACGGCGCCAGGTCATGGGCATGGCCGCGGCCGAATCCCGCATATTCCTCGAACAACGCCTTCTCGGGAAACCAGCGTTCGTTCAAGTCCGTGACCGTGTCGTTGGCGTGCCCATCGGCCACCGGATCAGGCCAGGCGACCTTGCGGTTGGCAGGCGTCGCGAAGAGGACGTCGTAGAGTGTGCTCTCGGGTCGGTACCCGAGCGCGCTGATGTGATCCAGCACACTGGGCAGACGTCCGTCCGTGAAGCCTTCCGCTTTCAGGCCAGGCACGGCTTGTTCGCCCCACAGTTCACCCACCGTCAGCCGTTTCGAGAACTCGAGCATCTGCCACAGGTCCGATCGTGCGTCGCCTGGCGCGGTGACCTGCTGGCGCCACATCTGCGTGCGCCGTTCGCTGTTGCCGTAAGCGCCCCACTTCTCGAAGATCATGGCCGACGGAAGAATCAAATCCGAGACCTTGCACGACGTGCCGGGGTACACATCTGACACGATCACGAACGCATCGTTCTTGCGTGCGGCGTCAATCCAGTGGTTGGCATTGGCCGTGGCCTGAAACGGATTGTTGACCTGCACCCACAGCCACTTGACCTTGCCGTCCTCCAGATCGCGCATCATCCGGGTGATGTCACTGCCGGGCTTCGGGTTGACCGTGCCCGCGGGCAGGCGCCAGAGTTCCTCGGCCTTGGCCCGGTGCTCGGCGTTGTCCACCGTCATGTCTGCCGGCAGGCGGTGGGAGAAGGTCCCGACCTCGCGCGCCGTGCCACAGGCGGACGGCTGTCCGGTCAGCGAGAATGCGCTGTTGCCGGGCTTGGCGAACTTGCCAGTCAGCAGGTGCGCCATGTAGGCCTGCTCGTTCACCCACGTGCCGCGCGTGTGCTGGTTGAAGCCCATGGTCCAGAACGACACGACTTTGCGGGCGCGATCGGCGTACGCGTCCGCCAACTGGACGAGCTTGGCCTTGAACGCCGGCAGCGGCTCCGCGTCGTCTGCCCTGGCGAGGCGCGCCACGTAGTCGAGCGTGTAGGGGGCCACGCCCTTGCGAAACTCGTCCATCGTGATGAGCCAGTGTTGTCCCGCCGTGGCTCGCGTCGTCTGTCCGGCTTCGTGCGGATCCGTGTCTCGAAGCGCGAAGCCGATGTCCGTGGGGCCGGCGGCAAACACGCAGTGGTGCTCCACGAACGCGCGATCCACCGCCTCGCGCGTGAGAATTTCCCGCGCGATGTAGTTCCAGATCGCCAGGTCGGTCTGCGGCTTGAACAGGATCTCGACGTCTGCCATCGCCGATGTCGGCGTCGTGAACGTCGTGAGGTTGATCAATCGCATCGGCGCGTGGCTGAGGCGACGGTCGATCACCCTGGCCCACAGCATCGGATGCATTTCCGCCATATTGGCGCCCCAGGTCACGACGGTGTCGGTCAGTTCGATGTCGTCATAGTTGCCGGCCGGCTCGTCGATGCCGAACGTCTGCATGAACCCCGCTACGGCTGAGGCCATGCAGTGGCGCGCGTTCGGGTCGATGTTGTTGCTGCGCCATCCGGCTTTCACCAGCTTGACGGCGGCGTAGCCTTCCTGAATCGTGTACTGGCCGGACCCCATGACGCCGACCCCGGTGGGCCCCAGTTCCTTGTGAACCCGACGGAACTGGGTCGTCATCTCGTCGAACGCGCGTGTCCACGACACGGCGACAAAATCGCCGGTTTTGTCGAATCGTCCGTTCTTCATGCGGAGCAGCGGCCGGGTCAAACGGTCGGCGCCGTAAAGGATCTTCGCGTTGGCGTAACCCTTGACGCACAGCAGCCCGCGGTTCACGGGGCTGTCGGGATCTCCCTTGACCGCCACGACCCGCCCGCCCTGGGTGGCGATTTGGATGCCGCATCCGACGCCGCAGAAACGGCATACGCCTTTGTCCCACGCCCAGCCAGCCTGGACCGCCTGGCCCAAGGCCACCAGGTGCTCGGGCAGGTGGAGGCCTGCGGCCACACCCGTGGCGGCCGCAATGCCGATCTTGAGAAAGTGTCGTCGTGTGGCGTCCATCAGCGGGCTCCCTGACCCAGTGAGGGCGTCAGGTCGGCGCCAGCGACGGGCGGCTCCACGTACTGGTAGACGAGCTCTACACTCAAGACGCCACGTTCGCCACGCAGGCGCTCCAGAGCGTCGCCCCCAAGGTCCGGGCCGTCTGACTCCAGCGTAATGACGACGCGTCCGGACGAGGCATCCGGATGATGAACTTCGATGCCAGGCAGGGTCGCGAGGCCGGCGGCGACCTGCAGCAATTCCTCCGGGCGGGTGCGGACCACGAGGCCCGCGATGGCGTAGTGACTCATGGCGCTAGTATCCACCCAGTGGCTGGCGGGCACATGTGACGGTCATCATAGCGCTGCACCGCCTCGATCGTCTCGAAGCGCACTTCCTTCAGTCCTTCATGCCTCGTGTGCAAGAATCAGGACACATGGCCACGCTCGACACTCTCGGCAGGCCGCTGCGCAGCCTGCGCCTCTCGGTCACCGACCGGTGCAACCTGCGGTGCCACTATTGCATGCCCGAGGACGAGTACGTCTGGCTGCCGAGAGAAGACGTGCTTTCGTTCGAGGAAACCGTCCAGCTCACCGACCTGTTCGGCCAGATGGGCGTGGACCGGGTGCGGTTGACGGGCGGCGAGCCGCTCCTGCGTCGCGACCTGCCATCCCTTGTGGCGCAGTTGGCGGCGAGGCCGTGGCTCATTGATCTGGCGCTGACAACAAACGGCGTGCTGCTGTCAGATGCCGCAGCCGAGCTGAAGGCCGCGGGCCTCCATCGTGTCACCGTCAGTCTGGACACCGTTCGGCCCGATCGCTTCGCCACGTTGACCCGCAGGGACGCCCTGCCGCAAGTGCTGGCCGGGATCGACGCGGCGCGCCGCGTGGGATTCGCGGATTTGAAGATCGACTCGGTCATCACCAAAGGCGATAACGACGACGAACTGGGTGACCTGCTGGAGTACGGCCGCTCGGTCGGTGCTGAAGTCCGGTTCATCGAGTACATGGACGTCGGCGGCGCCACACACTGGCGGCCAGACGCGGTATTCTCGCGCGCGCAAATGCTGGAGCGCCTCGCGTCGATCTACGGACCGATCGAATCGCTGCCGAGCGCGGCCTCCGCGCCGGCCGATCGCTTTCAGCTGCCCGACGGTCTGGCGTTTGGCATCATCGCGTCCACCACGCAGCCCTTCTGCCGCACCTGTGATCGTGCACGGCTGACGGCCGACGGTGTGTTGCTGCTGTGTCTCTACGCCCAGCACGGCACGGATCTGCGCCGGCCCCTGCGCGCCGGCGCTTCACCTGAGACACTGCTCAACATGTTGAAGGCTGTCTGGAAGGGCCGCGCAGACCGCGGCGCTGAAGAACGCCGCTCGGTGCGCGACCGTGGGACCTACATCCCGCTCAGCGTGTTGAAGAAAGACGCCCATCTGGAAATGCATACGCGGGGGGGATAAGCAGGGGGACGGGTGTCGATCTGTGGAAAACTCCAGGAACAACGTGATCTAAGTTCCCGGAGTTTTCCACAGATCGACACCCGTCCCCTTGATCGCGCCTACGACCTTGCCCAGGAAGTCGTCGAGGGCGCTCCCTGTGCTGGCGCCGTTTGCGCGACCGCCTTTGATCCAGCGAGTGACGACGACGAGATCGTTGTCCCAGTCGAGATAGACGATGTTGTTCCCGTTGCCGACGAACCTGACGGTGTTCTCTGGCACTGACGGTGTGGACTTGCGGCCGGGGTTCAAATACCAGTTCATGAAGCCGTATTCGGGGTTCACGCCCGGCGTGCGAGCCAGGCCGATCCACTTCGTGGACACGAGCTGGCGGTCTTCCCACTTGCCGTTCCTCAGGAACAGGTAGCCGAAGCGGGCGAGGTCGAACGCGCTGATGAACATGCCGCCACCAAAATGGCCGCCCCCGGTGCTCGCCTGCACCTTGCGGCCGTCGAGGTCAACCCAGGAGTTGTCGTACCCCTCCCAGCGCCACGTGCTCGACGCGCCGATCGGCGTCATCACTTCACGACGCAGCACCTCGGGCAGCGGATCGCGCCACACGTGCAGGGCCGCCAGCGCCATCACGTTCACGCGCGTGTCGTTGTACTTGAAATGCGTCCCCGGCGGGTAGACCGGACGCTTCTGCCAGTCTCCTTCCGTCGCACCCACCGGCCGGTCGGCCCAGTCAGGCTTGCCCCACAACGTCCCGGACCAGTCACTCGTTTGCCGCAGAAGGTGGTCCCAGGTGATCTGCGCATTCTTCTCCGACGCGAACAGGTCCACAGTCGCCGGCATGTACGGCCCCACGCGGTCGTTGAGATCGTTGATGAGTCCACGGTCGTACGCGAGCCCGACGACCGTCGAAAGAAAGGTCTTCGTCACGCTGAACGTCATGTCCGGCCGCGCGACGTCGCCCCACTCGGCCACGATCCGGCCGCGATGAATGACGAGTCCGTTGGCGGCTGCGCGGGGGGAGGTGGGGCCGATCAGCGCGTTGTAGGGCGCTTCTCGCCGGAAGGTGTTCGGAATGTCCACCGCGAGGTCTTTGGTGGCGGGGTTTTCATTCTCGATCGCGAAATCGACAGCGGCTTTCAGCTTGACGGCGTCAAACCCCGCCTCGGCCGGTGACTGCCGGGCCCAGTCGAGCCGCGGCGGATAGTAGGTGGTTGCGCTCGTCGCCCGCTGGGCCAGGAGGCCCGAAGACAAGAGCGAAAGCGCGACAACGACGGGAATCAGGTGGGAGGAGCGTCGGAGCAACATGCGCCGCAGTATACGGCCATCCGTAACGCGGCCTGGGCGTTTCTCGGCGCGCTTGAAACCCAGCGCGCCCTACGAGACCCACTTCCCCACTTCCCCACTTCCTAAGTTCCCCACTTCCCCACTTCCTAAGTTCCCCACTTCCCCACTTCCTAAGTTCCCCACTTCCTAAGTTTCCTATTTGACCGCGAACCGCCGATAGTCGGTCACCGAATCCGCCTTCGACCACAGGCCGACCCGGCCGGAAACCGCGGCGGGCAGGTCAAACGTCAGGGCCTGCACGTCATTGACCCACCCGGCCACCTGGGTACCTTCGACGTTGAGCCGCAACGTGCGCCACTCCCCGATCGCGACGGCCACCGGGATGCCGCCGTGGTGGAGGCGCTCACGCTGGCCGTTCACGACCTTCCACAATGCGGTGTCGCCGTCCTTCGTGTTGTAGCGAAACGCGTAGTGATTGCCATCCTCGGTCAAGCCGAAGAGCAGCGACGCGAATTGATCCGACGCGCCTCCGATCAGCCTGAAGTCCACTTGCAGTTCCCCATCGCCGAACGTCCCCGCCTGTCGAACGACTCCGTACGGAAACTGCAGGCCGGCCAGCACCCGTGTCTCGAACGCGGCCGCCGAGGACGGAAATAGCGCAGCCGCCTTCTCGGGCAACAGCTTTGGCGGCGTTCCAACCGTCCAATGCGTCCCGTCCACGCGCAGGAATCGTTCGCTGGCCTCTTCGCGCACGGTCCAGTCACCGGCCAGCACCGCAAACATCACTGGCTCGGCGCCAACCGTTTCGCCTTTGAGCCAGGAGTCGCCCAGTATGGCCGGTGTCGCCTCAGCCACCACTGGTTGCGGCAGCGGGAGCGCAGGGTCCTGAGAATCAGTCGCGCCGCACGCGGCTGTCGCGGCGATCAAGAGGATGGCGCTCGCACGTCCAGTGACACCCATGATGCAACTCCCCGGCGCGGCTAAAGCCACGTCCTACGTTCCCAACTTCCTAACTGCCCCACGGCGCTTACGCCAACTGTAGACGAGGCGCACGGCCAGAAGCACCAGAAGAATGCCGCCATAGAGATAAGGCTTGGGTTCGGGCACCTTGGTCTTCCAGATGAAGTGGATGGCGCCGGCCGCCCCGGCCACGTAGGCGAGCCGATGCAGCGTCTGCCACCGTTTGCCCAGACGCCGAATCCAGCCCTTGGTGGACGTGAGCGCCAGCGGCACCATCGCGAGCAGGGCGACCATGCCCGACAGGATGAACTTCCTCTTCATCACATCGTCCACCACAGCCCCGAGCTGGCAATCGGCCCAGTAGAGGCAGGCCTGGTCAAACAGGATGTAGAACGAAAAATGCGCGAGGGCGTAGAAGAAGGCCCACAGCCCCAGCAGTCGGCGCAGCGACTGCACGCGATTCCAGCCCGTCAGGCGCCGGATGGGCGTGGTGGCAAGCGAACACAAGAGGATGACGAGCGCCGCTTCGCCACTGGTGTGCTCCAGTGTCTCGACAGGATTGACGCCCAGGTCACCCCAGAACGCCTTGTAGAAAAGATTCGCGGCCGGCCAGGTGCAGGTCGCCCACACCAGCACCTTGACGGCGCGCATCGCGCCGGCCGTCATCAGTAGAATTTCTTCAGGTCCATGCCGGCGTAGAGTTTGGCCACCTGGTCGGCGTAGCCGTTGAACATCAGCGTCGGCTTGTTCTTGACGAACCCGCCGAGCGGACGCTCGCGCGCCTGGCTCCAGCGGGGATGGTCCACCATGGGGTTCACATTCGAATAGAACCCGTACTCGGCCGCGTTCGCGATGTTCCAGGAGGTCGGCGGCATCTTTTCCACCAGGCTGATCCGCACGATGGACTTGATGCTCTTGAAGCCGTATTTCCACGGCACGATCAGGCGGATCGGCGCGCCGTTCTGATTGGGGAGTTCCTTGCCGTAGAGCCCGGTCACAAGCAGGGTCAACGGGTGCATGGCTTCGTCCATGCGCAGGCCTTCCACATACGGCCAGTCGAGCGATCCCGTGCGCTGGCCGGGCATTTCCGCGGGGCGCTGCAAGGTGGTGAACGCGACGTACGCCGCCTTGCCCTGGGGCTGCATACGCTTGAGCACATCCGCGAGCGGAATGCCGACCCACGGAATCACCGCCGACCAGGCTTCCACACAGCGGAAGCGGTAGATGCGCTCCTCAAGTTGATGTGGCTTGAGGAGATCGTCGAGCGCATAGTCGGCCGGTTTGGCCACCAGGCCATCCACCTTCACCGTCCACGGCTTCACCTTCAACTGGCCGGCGTACCGCGCCGGGTCTGACTTTTGCGTGCCGAACTCGTAAAAATTGTTGTACTCGGTGATCTGCTGCCACGTGTGGGGCGTCTCGGTCGTCGACAGGGGCGACTTCCTGACGCCGGGGATCGCGGCTTGCGCCCAGAGGTCGTCAGTCAGCAGGGCGGCCCCGGCATAGGCCCCAAAGGCGCCGGCCGCAGCCGTCTGCAGAAACTCCCGCCGCGATCGATACACCGATTCGGGTGTGATCTCAGAGGAACGGATATCCGATGCGCGCGTGATCAACATGATGGGGTCCTTGAACCTGATTCTACCCTGTGTTCCCCACTACGACCGGCCGTCGGCCGCGGTTACAGTCGCGCCCCGATGGGTTTACCTAATCCCCAGGAACCGCGCGCTCTCGCGCCAGACAAGGTCGATGGACGTCGACAATTGATGGCCGTCCGCCAGCATGCGGAGGTCAACCAGCGGCCGCCCCACCGCCCACTCCTGGACCATCGCCGGCTTCACCACGTCGTCGTGTTCGCCCTGGAACACCAGGGTTGGGAACCGAGTGGACACCGTGATGGCGTCGTACTGCGCGGCGTCCTCATACAGCGCAAACTGAATCTCGCGCTCCTCGCCCCATGCGTGGTGGGGCACTCGAAGAGCCCCTGCCTGGCGCCAGGCTTCAACGCCATGCGGACCGAACTGGCGCAACCGGTTGCCGCCAAAGTCCAGCGCTGGCGCAAGCAGGATCAACCGATCGACACGGCCGGTGATGTCCGCGTCGGCGGCAAGCACCGCAACAAACGCGCCCAGGCTCGACCCCACGATCGCCACCGGGCCAGCAGGAATCCCTTCGATCACCTCCCGCACCTGTGCCAGCATGCGCGTGGTGGTCAGCGTCTCAAACTCGGGCTGGTTCAGGTCCGGGCTCGAAAATCCGACGCCCGCTGTCGCGAGCCCTCGTCGGAACACTTCGGCTTTCGATGACGCGGGGGACGATGCGAAACCGTGGAGATAGACGACGTGACGAACAGGATCGGCCATGTCGGCTGCACTCATCAGATCTTGTTCGTACACGTCGGGTGGCACCGGCACCTCATGCCGGCTTCGCCCTCGGTGTTGTAGTCGTAGCTCAGCTCGTCGCCCTTCGCGATGTTCTTGGACGCGCGGATCCAGACCACGTCTTTGATGACCTCGGAGTAGCAGTTGCCGTTGCAGGAATGGTTGATGAAACGCGCGGTGCTGCCGTCGACGTTGCCATCACGGTACCAGGCCCGGTTCAGGGTGAAACACCAAATCTGACCCTTCTTCTGATACTTCGTTTCCCGCCGATCCGCTTCCGCCGATGAGACTTTTTCTCCGGTGTACTGGATGATGCGCTTGTTCTTGTTGATCGGCTCCGACGCGTACACACCCCACCCTGAAATCCTGGATTTCTTGCGGATGATCCGAACGCCCGTTTCCGTGACCTCTACTCGTGCCCGACGTTGTGCCATGAACCATGATTGTAACTCGCCGGGCTATACTCAGCCCGACTCGGAAAGGATCGCCTCCATGCGCTGGGTACCCGTATCTGGTTTTGTCTGCTGCTGTGTTGTGTCCACGCTGGCAGCGCCGCAAGCGCCGGCCTCCCTGACGATCCGGGCCGCACGGGTCTTCGACGGTGTCAGTGGCCAGTTGCAGCGCAACGCGGTCGTCACCGTCACCAACGGCCGTATCGTCTTTGTGGGGCAGGCCGAGGGAGAGGTCACTGACCTCGGCGACGTCACGTTGATGCCCGGCCTCATCGACGTGCACACGCACATCGATTGGCATTTCGGTCCCGATGGCCGCTACGGCAATCGTCCCGACGGACCGCGTGAGACACCCGAGCAGCGCGATGCGGCCATTGCGGCCAACCTCAGAGCGACGCTGCTGGCGGGATTCACGACGGTCCAGAATCTCGGCAATCGCGGCGATGCGGCCCTTCGGGCGGCCGTGGCCGCCGGCACGCTCGTGGGCCCGCGCATCGTGTCATCGCTCGGACAGCTCCAGCCGGGCACTCGCACACCCGAACAGCTGCGCGAGGCGGTGCACGCGTTCAAGGTCGCTGGCGCCGACGTCATCAAGACGTTTGCGTCCGGCAGCATCCGCGACGGTGGCACGCTCAACGTCACACAGGAACAGCTGGATGCCATTTGTGGAGAGGCCCGCGCGCAGGGCCTTCGCTCCGTGGTCCACGCGCACGATTCGGATTCCATCACGGCGGCCGTCAAGGCGGGCTGCGGTCAGATTGAACACGGCGCGTTCGCTGACGACCGTGCGATAGCGGCGATGAAAGCCGCCAACGTCTTCTTCGATCCGAACATCGGACTCGTGCTGCAGAACTACATCGAGCACAAGGCGAAGTTCCTGGGCACGGGCAGTTACACCGAGGAAGGGTTTGCGTTCATGGAACGCGCCGTCGCGACCCTGGGCCCGATCTTCAAGAAGGCGCTCGACGCGGGCCTGCGCATGCCGCTCGGCACCGATGCGGTGGCCGGCGCCCATGGGCAGAACGCGCGCGAGGCGTTCGTGCGTGTCCAGGCGGGACAGCGCCCCGTGGACGCGCTCATCAGCGCCACGTCGCTCGCGGCGGAGTCGCTGGGGCTGGGTTCCACGCTGGGACGCCTTGCACCGGGCTATTTGGCGGATATCATTGCTGTGTCGGGCGATCCGACCGAGAACATCGACGCCTTGCGGTCAGTGCGATTCGTCATGTCGCAGGGCAGAGTGATTGTGCGGTAACACCATGGATTCCATCATTCGCGGCCAGTATCAACCCTTGGAGAAGCTCGGCTCGGGCGGCATGGGTGATGTCATCAAGGCCAAGGATCTGAAGCTCAACCGCATGGTGGCGCTCAAGTTCCTTCGGGCAGATCACAGCGGCGATCCGACGCGGCGGCAGCGATTCATGCAGGAAGCCCAGGCGGCCTCGGCGCTGAATCATCCCAACATCATCACCATTCACGACGTCATCACGGAAGACGACGCCGACATCATGGTGATGGAGATGGTGGCGGGCAAGACGCTTGACGCCCTCATTCCGCGCGGCGGTCTTCGGGTCTCGCAGATCATCAACTACAGCGCACAGGTGGCCGACGCGCTTGCCGCCGCGCATGGCGCGGGCATCATCCACCGCGACCTCAAGCCCGGCAACATCATGGTCACCGAACGCGACCTGGTGAAGCTGCTCGACTTCGGGCTGGCCAAACTCGCGCCGGGTGTCTTCGGCGAGGACCCGGAAGCCACCGGCGTCACACCGCTCACCGTGCAAGGCACCATTGTGGGCACCCTGTCCTACATGTCGCCCGAACAGGCGCAGGGCAAGCCGTCGGACGGACGCTCCGACATCTTCTCGTTCGGCGCCGTGCTCTATGAGATGGCGACGGGCAATCGCGCGTTCACCGGCGAAAACAGCATCAGTACGCTGACGAGTGTGCTGCGCGACGAACCGCGGCGCGTGCTTGAGATCACCCCCGAAGTGCCCGAGGTCCTGTCGGACGTCATCCATCGGTGCCTGCAGAAAGATCCGGATGCGCGCTTCCAGACCATGGCCGAGGTGCGCGATGCGCTGATGCGGCTCCGGCAACTCTCGTCGTCGGGCGTGCTCTATGCACAGTCGCCCCTGGCCTCGGGCATCATCTCGCAGCCCGTCCTTCCGACCTCGGTTGGCGTGCCTGCCGCGGCGATAGCGGCGGCGAGTGCGGCGGCGGCCACGACAAAAACGGCTACGGTGGCAGCAAAGAAGCCCGCCGGTGGGGCCCAGACAGCCAAGACCGGCGCGGCAGCCGGTTCGAACCGCACGGCCATGTTGGCGGGCGCGGCCGTGGTGGTCGTCGCGCTTGTCGCGGGTGGCTGGTGGTTCAGCACGCGGCCTGGCTCCACCCAGACGCCCCCGGCTCCGCCTGTGGCGGCCGCGACGACTCCGGCGCCTGAACTGGCGGCCACGACGCCCGAGCCTGCGCCACAGGCACCGCCCAGTGCCGCCGTGGCGCCAGTCACCGATGCCACGAAGGGTGTGCCGAGCACCGCAAAGCCGGCTGCGACCACACCTCGGCCCGCAGCGACGACCGCGGCCAGAGGACGTGGCGCGGCGGCGGCAGCGGTCCCGGTGCCTGTGGCCGAAACTGTCGTGTTGCTCGTGCCGGTGCCCGACGCCCTGCCGATCGCGCTGGAGCTGCAGACCGAAATTCCGCTCGAGGCCACCGCAGGCATGGAACTGCAGTTCAGGGTGACAAGGGATGTCACCGTTGGGGGCGAGACGGTGATCGCCAATGGCGCTGCCGCAACTGGTGTCATCCTCAGCCATGACAAGAAGAAGGTCACGATTCAGCTGAAGACCGTTGATGCGCTCGACGGCACGAAGCTTGATATTCGCGCCACGGCCGGACCGGTGGCGGATTCGAAGCGCACGATCGAAACGCCCGGACAAAAATCCAAGACCGTGATTGTTTCGCCGGGTGCCACGACCATCGGCTACCTGTCGGGCCCGCAGGCCGTCAGGCTCAGGAAGTAGCTCACCTGAAGTTGTGAGATTGCGGGGGCGGCCCCTGGTGCGCCAGCACCTCTACGCGCTCGGCCTTCACCGAAATGGCGCCGTCCTGATTTTGCAGGATGCCTTCGATCAGCAGATACGGCGCGTCCACGACCGTGCGTTTGTGTGACGCAAAGACATCGGGCGTGAGGATCGCGTTGGCGATGCCCGTTTCATCCTCCAGCGACAGAAACACAAACCCCTTCGCCGTCCCCGGCCGCTGCCGCGTGATCACGGCGCCGGCTACACGCACCCTGCGGCCCGGACGGCCGTGCGCCAGGTCCACCGCGCGCACCACGCCGCGCGCCGACAGCGTGCGCCGCACCAGCGCCATCGGGTGCGGGCCAATGGTCAACCCTGTCGTGTGATAGTCGGCCTCGACGCGTTCGAGCAGGGACATGGGAGGCAGTGGGGACCTGACCGCGGAAAAGACGTCGGGTGTCTTTTCCGGCTCGAGCGAGCCCGCTTCGGGCGAGTCGAAGGGGTCTGCCAGCAGCGGCCCCGCCGGACGGGCGGCACGTTCGGCTTGCCACAGCGCCGACCGGCGATCGCCCCCGAGCGAGGCGAGTGCACCAGACTCGGCCAGCATGCGCAGTTCATCGCGGCGCAGCCCCGTATCTGTAACGAGCTCGTCGAGTGTTCGAAATCGCGAAAAGACACCCGACGTGTTTTTGATGGCCGCAATCTTGCGGCCGGTCTCGGCACGCAACCCTTGCACATACATCAACCCCAACCGAATCACCCCATCGTCGGCAATTGTGCACGGCCAATCGGACACCTGGACATCCACGGGAGCAAACCGCACGCCGCGCCGCTGCGCGTCCTTGACGAGCGTGGCCGGTGCATAAAACCCCATCGGCTGATTGTTCAGCAATGCCGTGTAAAACGCCGTCGGAAAATGCACCTTCAGATACGCGCTGGCATACACGATGAGCGCAAAACTGGCCGCGTGTGACTCTGGAAATCCGTACAGCGCGAATGACGAAATCGACAGCACGATCTGATCCGCCACCGCGCCGGTAATGCCGTTGACGGCCATCCCGGCCCGCAGCCGGCCCTCGATGTCCAGCATGCGCTTCGCCGACCGTTTGAAGCCCATCGCGCGACGCAACTCCTCGGCTTCGCCGCCGCTGAAATTGGCAATCACCATGGCGATGCGCAGCAACTGTTCCTGAAACAGCGGCACTCCGAGCGTGCGTTTCAGCACCGGCTCCAGGCTGGGATGTGCGTAGGTGACCGGCTCATCTCCGCGGCGTCGCTTCAGGTACGGATGCACCATCTGTCCCACGATGGGGCCGGGACGAATCAGCGCGACTTCGACGACGAGGTCGTAGAAGTGTGTGGGTTTGAGTCGCGGCAGCGTCGCCATTTGCGCGCGCGACTCCACCTGAAACACTCCCACGGTGTCAGCCGCCTGCAGCATGCGGTACACCTCGGGGTCGTCGGGCGGCAGATGCGCCAGGTCCACGCCGGTGAGCAGCACCGCTTCTTCGAGCACGGCCATCATGCCCAAGCCCAGCAAGTCGACCTTCACAATGCCAAGGTCGGCGCAATCATCCTTGTCCCATTGCACCACCATGCGGCCTGGCATCGACGCAGGTTCCAGGGGCACCACTTCATCCAACCGTCCCTGACACATCACCATGCCGCCCGAGTGCTGTCCCAGATGCCGCGGCAGGTCCTGCATCCGCTGCCACAACGTGGCGAACTGCGTGTAGACCTGTTTGCCGGTATCCACACCGGCCGCTTTCAAGTGCTCGTTCACCGTGTCGGCCGGATCCACAAATTCGAAGCGGCTCATCATTCTGGCCAGGACGCCGATCTCGGCCTCGTCCATGCTGAGCACCTTCCCCACTTCGCGGGCGGCACTGCGGCCACGATACGAAATGACATTGGCCGTCATGGCGGCTCCCGCCGCACCGTATCGCTGATACACGTACTGGATGACCCGCTCGCGCCGGTCTCCACTCGGCAAATCCAGATCGATGTCCGGCCACTCTCCACGTTCCTCAGACAGAAACCGTTCGAAGAGCAATTCCATTCCAACCGGGTCCACAGCGGTGATCCCCAGCGAATAACACACGGCGCTGTTGGCCGCCGATCCGCGGCCCTGCACCAGAATCCCCTGCTGCCGACAGAAATTGACCAGGTCCCAGACGATGAGGAAGTAGCCGGCGAGGTTGAGTTTGTCGATGAGATCAAGCTCGCGCTGGATCTGGGCTTTCGCGCGGCCACCAAACGCCTCGTCGAGCGGGTGATACCGATCACGGGCGCCCACCAGCGCAAGACGACGCAGAAACGACGCCTGTGTCTCGCCGGTGGGCACCGGGTATTCAGGAAAGCGATACCCCAGGTTCACCAGGGTGAACTCGATCCGTTCGGCCAGCGACTCGGTGCCGGCCAGCGCCTGCGGCAGATCGCTGAACAACCGCGCCATCATCTCAGGCGGTTTCAGGAACCGTTCGGCATTCACCGACAGCCGCCGCCCCGCCTGCGCGAGCGTCGTCTTATGCCGCAGACACGTGAGGACATCAAAGACGGGGCGATCTTCCGATGCGGCGAACCGGACGCCGTTGGACGCCATGACCGGCACGCGAAACGCGGCGGCCAGATCGAGCAGTGACGCGTTGGCCGCTTCTTCATCGCGCCGCAAGTGACGCTGCAACTCCACCCAGACACGATCGCGTCCAAAAATGCCGACAATCTGATCCACCAGGCCGCCCACACCATGGCGTTCGGCGACCAGGGCCGGCCGTCCGGCCAGGGCAATCAATCCGCCGCAGTGTCCATCCAGATCCGCGAGCGTGAGCAGTGACTCGCCTTTGGCCGCTGTCGATTTGGCGCGCGTAATCAGCCGGCACAGATTGCGATACCCCTCGACGGACGCGACGAGGACGGGAAGCGTCCACAGCGACGACCCGCCCGGATGGATCTGGGTGATCGTCAGTTCGGCGCCGACAATGGCGCGAAGGCCGGCGGCTCTGGCGGCGCGATACAACTGCGGGGCGCCGTACACGCCGTCGCGATCGAGCAATGCAATCGCGGGATACCCCAGTGCAGCCGCACGCGCGACAAGAGTCTCTGGTAATGACGCGCCGGCGAGAAACGAAAACGCGGACGCGGTGTGCAGTTCAACATACATCTCAATCGATCACGCCTTCCACTTCCCAGCGATCGGTGGCGCGATCACGAGCCAGGCGATACACCACGCCGGTGTCCACACCCACGTCCCACTCATCGCGATCCCAGGTATCGCGATCGGCGGTCCACCATTGCCCCGACGTACGCCATGGCCCGGCCCGATGCGTGACGGCACCCTTCGACTCGCCCTTCGACTCGCCCCTTCGGGGCTCGCTCAGGGCAGGCCCTCTTTCATTCAGTACCACCCGCACCGGCGCCCCATGGTCGGTCACTACACGCACGGCCATCGGTAGTCGAAAGCGACGCATGGTGGCAACGGGGTGTTCTCGTGTGCTGGGTTCAAGCCCGAGAGGGCGCTGACGTGCTCGCGCGCTCAGTGCGACTGCGGGCGCCACGAACGGCTTCAGCGCCGACTTGCGGGGGTCGTGTGTGTCGAGTACCACCGGCGCGCCCACACGCGACTCCCCCATCAGCGCCTGGAGACGAGCCACCAGCGTGGCGATGTCTTCCACGGCAGGCACGTCGTGCGCCAGCAGTGAGTGCTGCACGATGCGGCCCGGCGTCACCCCCAGTTCGACCTCGACGATGTCGATGCCGGCAAAGTGCTCGGCGTCAGTGCCGGGTGGATGGGCTTCAAGATCGAGCAGGATCAACGTGCGCAGCACCTTGGCGTCGCGCATCGGCGCCGGTAATGTCAACGTGTGCTCAGCCACGGTTTTGTTGACCAGGGTCAGCCGCGTTGTGATGGTGACCGCGCCGCGATCGGCCCGTTCGAGCGCGCCCGACAGCGCCTCGCAGACGCGCGCCAGCACAAACGACAAGGGCTCGAGCCCGTCCACCGGCCATTCCAGTTCAACACGTTCAAGAAAACGCGGCGCCTCTGCGGCAGCCACCAGGGGCACCACGTCTTCGCCCCACGCCGCCTGATGCAACCTCGCTCCGGCCAGGCCCAGCCGCGACGACACGTCGGCGCGCGAGAGTCGCGCGAGATCGCCAATCGTGGCCACGCCCCAGCGATCGAGCGTGGACAACACATCGCTGAAGATGCGGGCCCGGCATTCCGGCAACATCGACAGGGCCGTGATCGGCAGACGCGCCAGGGTGTGCGCTTCGTCACCAGGCGTCACCACGGTCGTGCCGGGACGCACATGCGCCAGCAGCCACGCAGCCGTGTGTGTGCCGGCAATGGCGACACGCACCCCCACGCCGCGGTCCCACGCCATGCGCCGCATCTCCTCGGCGATGACGGCAGGTTCGCCAATCACGCGTGTCAGGCCACGCGCATCACACATCACCACATCGGCGCCATGGGGTTCCACACGGGGCGAACAGGCGCGGGCGACGGATTCGAGCACGCCGGCGACCGAGGGGCTCAGCGAGTCTCGGACGAGGCAAAGAAACACGCGGGCGCCGCCTTTCCGGATGCGTGACGCGTCACGCCCACTTGCATGGCGCTTCGCGCGATGCGGGCCTGCACCGCGACTCCCGACCACCGGCGGCTCTGCGCGCTGGTCCCTGTCCACTGTCCGCTGCCGTGTAATGCCAGCGAGACCCCGCCCGCGCTGCGGCCCATGGGCGCCGTGCCCACCAGCAGCCCCACGGTGTCGCGGCCTTCAAACACATGCGCCAATCGCAGCCAGGTGGACGCGGGCAACGCACGCACCATGCGGCCGGGCACATCGGCCAGATCCAGCACCACGACCGCAAACCCGCCTGCGCGTACGGTCAGATCAAACGCACGAAGGCCGCGACGTACTGCCAGGTCTCCCACTGTGCTGTGAGGTGTGCCCCACGTCATGCTGGGCCCGCGCACCCACAACATGCGATCGAGGTCCACACCGGCGTCGGCGGCGCTCTCCGGATCGAAGCGATCGGCCACATCCACCAGGGCCACCACGCCCCCGCGCGCCGTGGCTGCCGCCAGGGTGGCCATCACCACACTGGTCCGGCCAGACGAGGCGGGGCCGACCACTTCCGACACATGTCCTCTGGGCCACCCGGCTTTGAGATTGCCTGGGGCCAACGCCTGATCCAGCGCCTCGACGCCGGTGCTGGTGGTCGGGAGTCCCGTGCTGAGCGGCCGGGTCAGCGTGCCATCAAGTTTTCGGGCCTGCAGCAACGTGGTGAGTCGAGAGAGGGCAACAGAAGCCATGGTTGATTTTCGCTTTATTTTCGCTTTCTGGCGTGAGTATACCCAACTTACCTGAAGCGATCAACAGGCGAAAGCTGTGCGGGTGCGCCAGAATTTCTGTCACGTCAGCCACAGCGGAAATTCTTGTGCGCACCGACGGGACTCTGCCACGATCCTCCAATGATGCGCACCACTTGCTCGCTTGTCGTATTGTTCTTCATCGTGACGCTGGCCCCGGTCGGGCTGGTATTTGGGCAGGCGGTGCCGGCCGAGTATCAGCCGGTGCTGACAGGCTTGGGCAAGACCGGCGACTTTCGCGATGGCGTGCTGAAGGTCAACATCCCCCGCACGGACCTTCGCGTGACGATTGGCGACCGCCCCGCTCCCACGCCGTTCGGGTTTGGCGGCTGGCTTGCGTTCACCGCGGGCGACGGTGGTCATCAGGTGATGATGGGCGACCTTGTGCTGACTGAGGACGAGGTCAACCCCGTGATGTCGGCGCTGCTCGACAACGGCCTTGAGGTGACCGCGCTGCACAATCACTTTTTCTGGGAGCGGCCGCGCGTGTTCTACATGCACGTCCACGGCATGGGCACGGTGGACGAACTGGTGCGCAGGATCAAGCCGGCGGTGGACATCATCAGCAAGACTGTCGCTGCCGCGCCTCCCACTGCTGCACACGCGCCCACCACGCCGGCCCCTCCTCCGAGCGGCATGGACACGAAGGCTCTGGCCTCGATCATCGGATCTGAGGGCGAGCAGTCGGGCGCCGTCTACAAGATCACGATCGGGCGGCCTGACATCGCGATGCGCGAGCATGGCGCGCTCATCAACGCGCGGATGGGGTTGAACACCTGGGCCGCGTTCACGGGCACAGATGCGGACGCCATGGTGGCAGGCGATGTGGCGATGCGCGAGTCAGAGGTCCAACCCGTGCTGAAGGCCCTGCGCGCCAACGGCCTGAACATCGTCGCGATGCACCATCACATGGTGGGCGCGCCGCCGATGGTCATCTTCCTGCACTACTACGGCACGGGCCCCGCCGCACACCTGGCGCGAGGCGTGCGGGCGGCGCTGGATGTGACCGGTCGCCCGGTACGATAGCGCCCGACGCGCCAGATTGCGCTGGACGCCTCGACATTGCTCAGGCGTCTCAATTACTATCCGCACGCAAGTGCGTTCAATACGTGTCACGGATTCACCCACTCCCCTCCCAAACCGCGTCCTCGTTTTCGTGCCTTATGTGGTCGATGACGGCCATCTCGTCAGCCCCCATTACGACGTCCCCGAGTACCGGGCGGAAGTTGAAGGCTGGATGGTGGGCCTGGGGCGGTCGTGGGACTGGGTGCCGATTACCGCCGACACACTCGCCGCCGAAGTGACACGCGCCCAGGTCCTGGCCCGTGCTGGCGACGTCATGGTGCTCAACCTTTGCGATGGCACCATCGCCGATGGTTTCCCCGGCCTGGATGTCGTCACCGCACTGACGGCGCACGCCGTCCCCTTCACCGGCGCCGGCGCGGATTTCTACCGGATCACCACCTCAAAGGCCGCAAGCAAGACCAGGTTCCTTGCAGCCGATGTCCCCACCGCCCCCTGGGTGTTGACGCGGACCACCGCCGATGTGGATTGCGCCGCCGACACCCTGCGCTTCCCCCTGTTCGTCAAACCCGACGTCTCGGCCGGCAGCTACGGCATTCAACTGGACTCGGTGGTGCACGACCGCGCCGGGGTCCATCGACAGGTCACGGCCATCCGCGCCGGCCTCCATGGCCAGTCGTTCGACGACGAAGCCGTGTTGATCGAGACCTTCATTGAAGGCCGTGAGTTCACCGTACTCGTGGTGGAAGACCCGCAGGAGCCGCTCGGACTGTTTGTGCTGACACCCGGGGAGCGCGTATTCGACCCGCGTGTGCCTCCGCAGGAACAGTTCCTGGCGTTCGAGCGGTATTGGGGTCTCCCCGAAGTGGATCGTCCCATCCCGCCCGACGAGCCCTATTATTGGTATCAACTTGCACCGGTGGGCCTGCGCCCGGTGCTGGCGGACATCGCGCGACGCGCGTTTCGGGCCGTCGAGGGAGAAGGCTACGCTCGTGTAGACATCCGGCGCGACGCACGCAGTCATCAGCTGATGGTGCTTGAAGTGAACGCACAGTGCGGCTTATCCTCCAGCGACTCGTCTACTGTGGGCAGCATCCTTCATCTGTGCGGACAGCGCATGACACCGATCATCGATCGCATCCTTCGACATGGCATGACCCGCTGATGCACACTCGTCCCTTTGTGTCCGTGTTCATCGCCTATGCCGAATGCGACGGTCAGCTGACCAGTCCCGAATACGACGACCCGTCCGTGCGCGCCGAGATCGATGGCTGGATGCAGTCGCTCGGGTGCGAGTGGGAGTGGGTGGCAGTGTCCGCGTCCACGCTCGATACCGAAATCCATCGGGTACGCGAACACCACACACGGCGTCGCGTCGTCGTGCTGAATCTGTGTGACGGTGACGACGTCAACGGCTACCCCGGCGTGTCGGTCGTCAAGGCCCTTGAAGCCGCCAATGTGCCGTTTACCGGCGCCCGATCCAGGTTCTACGGCATCTCCACGTCCAAGCGTACGATGAAGCGCCGCTTTGCCGCCAGGGGCGTCCCCACCGCGCCATTCGTGCGCATCCGGAACGCGAAGGCAGACATCCGACGCGCCGGACGGACGCTGGGATGGCCGATTTTCGTGAAGCCGGACGTGGCGGCCGGGTCAACCGGCATTACGACTTCAAGCCGGGCGGGCAACATCGAGGACGGGATTCGTGCGGCGGAGTTGGCGGTGGCTCATGGCGGCCTCATCGCCGAGCCATTTCTGGCCGGACGCGAGTTCACGGTGCTCGTGCTGAGCGATGGCACCATGCCCGACGGGCTGCGCGCGCTGGCGCCGGTCGAACGCGTCTTCAACGAGTTCCTGCCCATCGACCAGCGGTTCCTGACGAGTGACACCGTGATGGACGAAGGCGCCGACAACCACGCCTATTCGTATGCGCCCGCGCCGGGTGAATGGCATGACGAATTGACCAGCCTGGCGCGTCGAGCGGTCCACGCCGTCGAAGGCAGCGGCTACGCACGCGTCGATATCCGCTACGACGCCGACCCAGGTGTGCCGCTCGTCCTCGAGGTCAATGCCAACTGCGGCCTCACCGCGGATGTGACGTCGGCGGTGGGCAGCATCCTGGAGTACTCCGGCACATCCATCGCCTCGTTCGTGGACATCATCGTGGCCGACGCCCTGCAGCGACACCGCCCGGGGCGCGGCCGCCGTTTCGACAGGACCCTTCCGTCATGAACGTGTGCGTGCTCCAGCCGTCGTATGACAAATCAGAACTGCTGAAGGAGTACGCCACACACGATCCGCCGCGCGACCTCTCACCCCTCATCCCGGAATGGTCGTTCACCAACCTGTTTCTGGACAAGGCGACGGTCTACGCCCAACTGAGCCACGCCAAAAAGGCGGGCTACGACATCTTCGTCAACCTCTGCGAGGGTCATCTCGACTGGGACGTGCCCTCCATTGACGTCATCCACTCGCTCGACAGTCTCGGGTTGCCGTACACCGGCCCGCCCGCCGACCGGTACGAAACGGGCAAGGAAATGTTGAAGGTGGTGGCCCGCTACGCGCTGGTCCGTACGCCGCCCCATGTCGCCGCGCGCTCAGCCGCCGATGTGGCACACGCGGCCGCCACCCTGACGTTCCCCCTGTTCGTGAAACCGGGCGAAGGCGGCGACTCGTTCGGTATCGATGCCGCCAGCCTGTGTGAGGATGCCCACGCGCTGATGGCCAAGGCCGAGGCGCTGCTGCACCACTACGACACCGTTTTGATCGAGGAGTATCTCGACGGGCGCGAATTCTCGGTGCTCGTGGCCGCCGACCCGGCGAACCCGAAAGTGCCTTTGGCATTTCGACCGATTGAGTATCGCTTCCCGCCTGGCGAGCGCTTCAAGACCTATGACCTGAAGAACGCGCAATACCACCCCGAAGCCAACATTTCGGTGAAGGATACCGCGCTCGAAGCCGCGCTCGTGGACGCCGGGCGCCGCGTCTTTCTCACTTTCGGCGGAACGGGCTACAGCCGAATGGACTTCCGCCTCGACCGCGAGGGGGTACCGAGCGTGCTCGACGCGAACTTCAGCTGCTCGGTGTTCTATCCGGAAGGCTTCTACGGTACCGCCGACTACATCCTGCAGCACGATGGATCCGGCGTGGCCGGTTTTCTGCGCCACATCATCACGGAAGGGCTGGCGCGCCACGCCGTCAGGCAGAAGCCCTTCATCGTGCGCACAAGAAACGGCGGCCTGGGGATCGACGCCGTCCGCCCAATCGCCCGCGGCGAGATCGTCTATGTGGGCGAGGAGCGCTCGCAGCGCATCGTCACGCGCCGATGGGTGGAAGAGACGTGGGACGCCCGCGATCGACAGACATTCGCGCAGTACGCGTATCCGCTTTCAGACGATGTGTATATTCTCTGGTCAGACAATCCACATGACTGGGCGCCGCAGAATCATTCGTGCGCGCCCAACACGGGTTACGACGGCCTCAACGTCGTAGCCCTGCGCGAGATTGGCGCCGGCGAGGAACTCACGCTCGACTACGCCCAGTTCTGCAACGAAGAGAGCGAGGCCTTCGCCTGCCACTGCGGGGCGCTGGCGTGCCGGGGCGTGGTCACCGGCACGGCGTCCATGAGCGTGCAGTTGCGCGAACAGGCGCAGCGCGCCCGCCAGACTACTGATTCGGACGCAGGAGCTGCCTGAACGTGAGCGTGTTGATGTCGCGGAACATCGGCGTGCGCGGCGGGAGCAGGGCCGGTGTCAGGAAGTCCGTATCGAAGTTGTAGCCACGCGTGGGCGGTGAGTACACGACGTCGCAGCACTTGTAGACGCCGACCGCCTGGCGATTCAGGTACAAGCTGATAATCGAACCGCGGTAGTTCAGCGTCTGGCCGCCCCAATTCTCGATATACCGCAGGAAGTTGTGCGCCCCGCCGTCGGTGCCAAAGTCCGTGTGGTCATTGGCCGCATTCGTGGTGGGCCTTGCGAAGTTCAGGCCTTTGCCTGAGATCACGGCGACGCGGTACCACGTGGTCACGGCGTTGCGATTTGAGCTGACACTGTGCGGCGACATGAATGATCGGATGTCGTTGAAGTTGTTCGACAGGAATGTGACCGCATCGGCGATGACCGAGGCAGAGACGTGATCGGTGCCCGGAGTGGTGCCCATGGCGGTGCCTGCCGCGTTGGGCGCATTAAAGTTACCCTGGATGTAAATGGGATTCTCGGTCGCCACCGTCAGCCCCTGTGTGTCGTTGGCCGGCAGTCGGAGATTCCCGGTGGTGTAGCCGCCATTGACCAGCTTGAGGGACCGGCGAAAGAAGAGTTGCGGATTGACTCGCGCCTCGCCGACCGGCACCGCGGTGGTGAGTGTCGCCGTGGCGCCCGCAGCCCAGACGCCGGTCGCCCCTGTTGCCGGAACCCACGCGGGCACAGTGGCCATGCGGTACGCAGTGGCGGCCACGGGGTACACACGGGGCGAGCCTCCGTAGAGATCGAGGACACCGTTGCCGTTGATGTCTTCGCCGGGGTCGAGTATCCCGTTGGACACACTCTGGACAGACGCGGGGTTGATGATGTCCTCAAAACCGAACTCTCCCGTTTCGAGATCGTCGCCAAAGTCGTCGGCGGTGAAGAGCACGCCGTCGGTGCCGACGCGCGTGCCCTCGGCCAGATCCGCGCCCAGGTTCTTGTTGCCCCGCCGATCGGAGAAGTACACGACGAAGCCGGTGACATCCATCGTGTCGGGATGAGTGGCCAGCCACAGGCGGAGGTTGTTGACGTCGAGCTCGGCGTAGTGCATCACGCCGCCGAGCAGCGGCGTGGTCCCCTGTCCCACTGGATCGTCGCGCCGGGCGCCCTCGCGTGGGTCGTAAAACGAGACGGGGAGATAGTTGGTCCCGTCGGTGGACCAGACACCTGCGGTCTGGCCACAGGTGCCGAACCCCGCCAGCGGATTGTCGCGCACGCGCTGCAGGCGGATCACGGCATTGGGACTTGGGTCGTCGGCCGCATTGGTCGCGCAGGTCGTGCCGGCGCTGTTCCACGTCGCCGACCCGGCAAGATTGCGGCCGGTAAAACCCATATTGAGCATCTCAACAGTCACGTCCGACCAGACGCCTTCGCGGGTCTGCCGCTCGATCTTGAGAAACCCGCCCTGCAACGGCGTGCCTGGCGGAACCCGATACAGATTGCCGGGCGTGCCCGTGCCATACGTGCCGGCGACCGCGAGCGGGACGCCAGTCAACCAGGTGACCGCCGTACCCTGCCCATTCGGATCGGCGCGATAGGCGGCGTCGAGGGCCAGTCGCGCCAGATCAACAGGCGGGGCCGCAGTCACCGTCTGAAGACTCGTGATGTCGGAGGCTCGGTCGGAAAGCAGGATCCTCAGACTCGCCATCGAATAGAACCGCTGGGCCAGCACCACTTCAGTGTCCGGCGTCACACTCGACGGCCGCCGCACCAGATCCACCGCGGCGGCGCCATCGGCCACCAGCGGCAAGTCGAGTCGGCGCCCACCCGTGACGCCGCTGCGGAGCCGGTTCGAGTACGAGCCGGTGGAAATGTTGGTCCACGTCGGTTCGTTCCGGGTATTGCCCGATACCAGAACCATGGTCGGCTGTCCGTTGACGGTCTGCAGCGTACTGGGCGGCACACTCGCCACGGTTACACTGCCCTCCTGGGTGCCGCCGCCACAGTTGCCACCTTGTGATCCGCAGCTGAGGTTCCGAAACGTCGGGTTCGATCCGCCCGTGGTGGCCAGCCTGACATAGCCGCGGTGGCCGCTCGTGGTGATCGAGACGCCGTTGGCCAGGTGCGTCCTGACCACTTCTCCAACCGCGGTGAAGACCTCGCGCAGGGTGAGGGTGGCGCTGCCATCCTGGGCGACGTACGCGTTCTGGTTCGTGTGCACCCGGCCGCCAAAATCAAAGTTCGGGCCGGCGAAGAAGCTGAGGTCGTTGTCGGAGAAGATCCCGAACTGGAACACGGGCACGGCCACGGTCTGCAGCTCGCGCCGCATGCGCGCCTCGGCGGCGCCAAGTGCGCTGATATTGGACCGCGCCGTCACATTGATGACATACGGCGTGATGAGTCCGATCAGCCCCTGGAACGGCCCGTTCGGAACCGTCGCAACCTTCAGGGCCCCTGGTGTGATGGTGTATCCCGGCAGGTTTCCGGGTGCGATGAACGTAAACCCGGGCAGCACCGGCGGCGTCGTGGTCAACGCGGCAATCTGCGCGCCTGAAGGACTGAAGTTGCCGCCGATGAACAGCGCGCCCAGATCGGCGGTGAGCTTCTCAAGACCGGCATGCGCGGCCGCGTACGCCTGCGTCTGATCGCGGTTGATACCGCTCGCCTGCTGGTCAGCCGCGATCACCGCCAGGAAACCGAACACCAGCGCGCCCATCAACAGCAGCACCAGCAGCGTTGACACCAGCGCCATGCCCGAATCGCTACCCCGTCGCATTGTGGACCCCTTCGTGAGAGCCATCTATTTGTACCGATCCACCAACGCCATGCTGCGAAGGCTCACTTGTGTGTTCAGCGTGTTGCGAAAGTAATTCTTCGTCGTGGAGAACTTCTCGGTGGAACGGCCGGCAATATAGATATTGACCTTGCGAATCTGGTTCGGCGAACACGGCTGCGGCGCACACGCGCCAGCCGTGGTCAGGTCTGCGGCCACCATGCGCACGTTCGAGGGATTGGTCGCCCCATCCACCATGTCGTAGGTGATCTGGAGGTTCTCCATGGCGAATGCCACCGTGCGGCCGCGTTTGTTGAGGGCCACCGCCGGGTTGCCCCAGTTCATATGCCGAATGAGCCTCGGCGTGGTCGCGTCGAGCGTGGTGTCGAGGTAGTACGAAATCATCCGGATTCTCGACACGGTGGCCGACTGCGCAGTCGTGGGTGCGAGCGTGGCCAGGTCGTCAATCGTCCCGTTCAGACTGCTGACGAACTGGTTCAGATTGAACGGGTCTCCCGCGTTGAAGGTCATCGTCTGGTTGCCGTTGACCGCAGTGATGTACACCAGGGCGCTGGCGCTGCCCTTCGTGAACATCATCAGGTCGCCCACGTCGACGTCGTCGGGTCCGCCTGTGCTGATGTCAAGGCCGCCTGTGGCCTGAGCCAGGGTGGAGATCGTCGCCGTGTGGGCGCCGACGTTGAAGCTCTGGACGGGCACCGCTTCCAGTTGGGAATCAACGGCCAGCGTCGTCATCATGTCGGTGGCCACACCATTGATCGTGGGACCGCATGCGGTACCGACCGTCACGGCCGGAATGACCTGCGTCCCCGCCGGCCATTCGGTGCACGTGCTGCCCTGGGCGCGAGGCCGCTGAATCGTCAACGCGCCGGTGCCGTTGGGCACCTGCACCGTGCGGCCGGTCGGCATGCCCTGGCCGACCTGGATGAGGTCACGAACGATCATGTCTACGCCAATCCTCAGGTTGTTGGTCAGGCCGGTGGTGCCCTTGGCGATCTCTGTGGCTCGATACGCGTTCTGGAGCGCCGTCATCGTGGAGACAAGCACCACGATCACGATGACGCTGGCGACCAGAAGCTCGGTCAGACTGAATCCGGCGTCGCTGCGGCTGAGAGGTTCGGCGGTGCGCATTGACGTGGCGTCAGGAGAACGAAGAAATGAAGGTGCGCAGCGTATAGGTGCGCGTTTGCAGACCCACGGAATACGTGATGGAAATCACCACTTCGCGCAGGGCGGGGTTGACCGGCTCGAGTTCACGAATCTCCACCCGCCGCTGAAATCCGACGAGCGGCGTCAGCACGTCGTCACCATCGCCGAGAATGCCGTTCGGCCCGGGCGCCCGCTGGGTTTCAATGCCGGCCGCAGCGTCATCGGCCGTGTTGATGAGTCCATCAACGCCGGCGGCATTGAGGCTCAGGGCGCCATCAAGAAACACCCCGCCTGCCGACACGTTGCGGATCTCTGCCCACGTGATAGTGCGGGTGTCACGCGCCGTATGCACGCTTTCAACGGCCTCACGCGCTTTCTCGCGCGCAACGAGGTTCGACGATGAGGTGGCCATGTGCTGGAGGCCGACGATGAACGCCTGCGAAAGACCGAGCAGCCCGACGGTCATGATCAGCATCGCGACCATCGCTTCGATCAGCGTGAAGCCCGCATCGCCGCCAACGCGCGGCCGGGCGCGCCGGTGGCCTACTGCACCCATGCGCTGCCTCCCCAGCGCCACTGCCGGATCAAGGCAGTGGGCCCGAAGATGCTGATGGCCCTGGCGCTCAAGGTCTCGCCGGTGCGGCCGATGAACACCGTGCCGTTGACCGGGTCGCCGACCTGATCCACGAATTCGCCCGAACTCGTGAACAGGATGGAGGTGGCGCCCGGAAAGGCCGTCGCCGTGGCGTTGCCAAAGGCGTCGGGGGTGTCAGGGACGCCGGCAAACAGGAGAAAGCTGTAGTTGGTGCCGAGGAAGGCCTCGCGCACGACCGTCGTGCCGGGCCCCGGCACTTCAATGCGCGACACGACGATCTTGTTCGGCGCCGTGAAGACCACCTGCATGTTGCGACGTTGGGAGATCGCCTCTTCGCGGGCCACCCGCATCACGGCCACGAGCGTGGCCGCGCTGCTGTCGGCCCTGGCCGAGATCAGGGCGACCGGCATCACTGCCACGGTGATACCCGACAGCACGATGATGATGCCGATGGTGACCAGCACCTCCAGGAGGGTGAAGCCGTCGGACGGGGACCAGGCGTGCGGAAAACGGGTTCGCATAAGGGATAACCGAGAATCTCGGCTGCCTCCTTTGCAAGGAACGGTCCGTGTTTTCAGCGGTATTCATTGACGTTTTGCCGGGGTGACCCTTTGCCCGACGACCGACTTTGCCCGAAGTCTCACAGAATTGTCATTCCTGCAGACGACCACCTACCGCCGATGTGACCACGGGCGCACGAGAGCATGAGCCAATGAGCCAATGAGCCAATGCCGGGTGCGCTTCTGAGCGCGGTGGGGCCGTTCGTCGCGCTCCTGATCCTCCTCCGACGACTCAGTATCGATCCGGCAAACGACATGGTCTCGGCACTCACCGTCGATCGCGTCTCCACGATGTTCACGCTTGAACGCATCACCACGATCGGACGCGCCATAGCGCGAGTGGTGGTTCGGCGGCGCCAACACGATCGGGGCGCTTCCCCTCCTCGTGATCTATCTCATGGTGAGCGGCATGCCCGGCCGAGGGTCGGCGGCGGCGCGCCTGACCATGGCAGGCCTTGGCCTCATGCTGCTCATCTACACGGCGGTGTATGTGATGACGCCGCACGACTTGAGCTGGCACCTGCGCTCGTCGCTCGATCGCGTTCTGCTCCAGTTCCTGCCGTCAATGGTGTGGGCAGGTCTGCTGCTGGCGAGCCCGCCGGTATCACAGCAAACGAAATACCAGCGCGGTAATGATTGTCGGCACAACCGCTCCGGCCAGCAGCCCGACCGGCGAAATCGCTCCACCAAAGAAGCGCCCCAGTAACGCCTGGCCCGCCGGGTTGGGCGCATTGGCGATCACGGTCAGCCCGCCGCCGACCACCGCGCCCTGCACCACCGCGAGTTTCATCGAGTCGCCCAGGTTCGGCACAAGGGTGGCCAGATAGGTGATGAGCGCATTGTCGTTGACCGCCGTCAATGCGATTGCGCCGAGGAACAACGGGCCTTCGGGAAGACTGCCAAGCACCGGGGCGATCCACCATCCCTGCAGCCCGCCGTGAATGACCAGACCTGCCAGGAAGAACCCGACCAGGAGCGGCGTCTTCAGTTCGATTCGGCTCTGGTAGGGCGCGGTCGCGCGGGCAAATCCAAGGAAGAACAGAAACCCACCGATGAACAGCGCCGGATAGTGCGCGTTGAAGACGGTCCAGGCCATGAACGCGAGGTGCACGACCACCACCCACCCCGGCACGGGCCACAGGGCCGGCCCGGTCGCATCGTCATCCGGTTGCTCGACATCGGGAACAGGCGCCTGTGCGGCCAGTGACTGCAGTTCCTTCCGGAAGAGGATGAAGTAAGCCGCGGTCGAGAGTACGATCGCGATGACCGCGCGCCAACCGAAGTGCACCAGCATGAACGGGATGTCCCAGTCCCATGTTCGCGCCACCATCAGGACCGGCGGCGCCGCGAATTGCGTCAACGTTCCCCCGATCGAGATGTTGACAAACAACACCCCCAGCGTCGCGTACTTCAATCGGGTGGAGGGTTGCAGGTCGTAGAACTGTCGCGCCAGCAGTAGGGCGCAAATGGTCATCGCCGCAGGCTCAGTGATGAACGAGCCCAGCACCGGCCCGATCGTCAGAATGGCCACCCACCAGGCAGCCGGCGTCGCCCCCCCCGCGTGGGCCACTCGCCTCAATGCGGTTTCCGCGAATCCGATGACCGGGCGAGTCGCCGCGAGCGCCATGATGACGACCACGAACATCGGCTCGGTGTAGTTCACCGTATCGCTGAAATAGTGCGTGGCCGTGCTCCAGTCAGTCGAGGCGGTGATCGCGATAAGCAGCACCAACGCCCACATGCCGAACACCACTTCGACTTCCCCAAGGAAGTGGAGGACTTCTGCGCGCAGACTCGGCGTCGCCGGTCTGCCGAGCGCGCGTTCGACCTCATCGTGCCGGTGCTGCACGCGGTGCGCGAGCGCCGCGAAGCGCGCGGCCGCAAACGTGTGAACAATCGCCAGGACGAACACGGCCGTGGCGATCGCGTTGAAGGGCTCCAGTTGCACACGCATCGCCAGGTCGGCCGCGAGCGTCTGATCGGGCGCGGACGGGTAACTTTCCAGTGCCCTGGGGAATGCGGCGACCGCGTTCGCGGTGCCGGTGTTGGTGTCGAAGTGGGTCATGGGCGAAGCGATGGTTGCCAATGCTGAGCGATCCAGGAGACTGGTGTCAATCGGCTCGGCTCGCGAGCCGGCGGAAAGACGTGGCCGCAGGTGTGCGCCGAGGCCTTGCGGCTACACTGGCGCCGTGGCCAGGCTCCACCGGATGTCATCGGCGGAACGCGAATCGGTTCTGGGGCGGCTGTCCGCGACCTTGGCGAACAGGCGCGGGCTCTCGTTCGCCATGGTGTTCGGGTCTTTTCTGAGTGCGGAGGCCTTCAGGGACCTCGACGTGGCGGTGTGGGTCACCGCAGAGGCCGATCCGGCGTTCGACCTGGCACTGGCTGTTGAGCTCTCCGCAGCGCCTGTACTCTCCGTGGATGTGCGGCGCATTAACCACGCGCCACTCCCTTCCTGTTCCATGTCCTTCGCGGAAGGATTGTGGCCGAACGCGATGATCGTCAGATCTCGGCGCTGATGGAACGCGTCGGGCGGGAATATCATGATCTAGCCACGCACCTTCGACACGCGACGCGGGAGGTCTTCGCACGATGACCCTTGATCCCGACGTCGTCCGGGCGCGCTGCACGGAGATCGCGCAAGCCCTTGAGCGCCTGGAGCGTATTCGGGCTCAGGGCGAGTGAACGCGAACATCATGCAGGACTGTTTCATGGAGGAGACGCGTCCCGGCCGCACGGGCGACGAGATCCTCAGGTCCATCCGTGAGCGCATGAAGGGCGCGAGTCTCAACGGCGCCATGTACTCACATCCGGTCGGGTTGCAGGGCCACGGTGCGGGGCCGCTCATCGGCCTGTGGGACATGCAGGACGGCGTGGCCGGCCGCGGTGACGCGAAGGTGGTGCCATCGATGTGGTATTCGGTCGAACATCAGGTCACCACACGCGTTGATGAGTGGGAAGGGCAGCCCGTCCGCATGGCGCAGGAAGAAGACATGATCATCAGCGCCGACGGCACGGTGCGCTGGGCGCACAAATCACACTCAGGCGTCCCCACCATTCGCAGCCATTCGCCGCCGCTACGGCGGACAAGCCCTCCGCCTTTGCGACATCCAACAGATCCAGCAAGTTGGCGAGTGTTCCTGAACGGAGATTCCCATCCGGGTCTATCAGAGTGTCCTGAGTCGATAGCCCGTATGAAGTGGCTGTTGCTGACATAACCTCTCCTTATCAGACACGGGGCCGATCACCTTGCGCATCCACAACCCCAAATTGAACGCGGAGGCCTGCACCACCAGCCGCTTCAGAATGTTGGCGTGTCCGCGCAGGTACGTGCGACGCATGCCGACCGTTTCGTACAGATGCGCGTCCGAACGCTCGAGCAATGCGCCGCGTCGCCGCAGTAATCGCTGTTCGCGCGCACCACGAATCCGACGGTGATTGGCATGGACCGCGTCAGTTGCTCGACGGCCGCGGGGAGCGTCGTCTGCACCGTCGTTGTGTCGCCGAGGTCGGCCCCTTGCACCGGCACCGCGACGATAGCGCCGGTGTCGAGATCGACCGCACGCTCGGCTCTGAGCGCCAAGTGGGTGCGCCCATCCTTCATCTTCGTAATCCGCGCGCCAGGATGAGCACCAGGCCCTTGTCGGCCTCGGCATCGAACGCGACGATCGCGTCACATCGTGTTCGAGGCTGGCCGCCTCCGGTGTCTTGAATTCGCCTTTAATCTCGCCGGATCACGGCGTTGGACCATGGGCGCGAGATCGATCGCACCAATTCGATGACGTTCTGGGCCAATCAACTGAGCAAGTTGCTGACCGCGATCCTTGGACTTTGATCGCCAAGCGCCTCGGCGGCTTCCCATCGCCATAAGCCATAGTCTTTTGGGTAGTTCCACCCCTATCAGGCGCAGGCCGGCATGGCCCCCGGTCTCATCACGCCCTGGGGTGTCAGGACCCCGGATCGGGGGAACACGTGCCCCGGTGATCCGCTTCCACTGCTTCTAAGCCTCAAGAATTCTTTGGACTTCGGGCGAGTCGCCCTGGTGGCCCAGCCCTTGCATTTCGTTCGCATGACGCCCACCGCCGTCGCACCGAGAGTTTGAACAGCGCGTGGACGGGAGCATCACTCTGACGACATCCAAGCGAGGGCCTATGACAGCACCGAAGGGTAGTGAACGCGCGATGAACTTCTTCGTCCTACTCGCAATATTGGCGGCGGTATTGTTCTGGAGCCAAGACCTTCGCCTCAAAGCCACTCAGGCCGAGCAGAGAACAGTGCTCGCGTCCAGGCGCTTTCCCTTCTTGTTGACCGGCCTGCGTCTCGAAGTGCCGACACTCGTTGATGTTGTTGATGGCACGAGGGGCGCCGAGTCTGCCGCTACGCCCGGTCGGCGGTTCTTGGTGGCTCTAAGTGACCGCTGCCCTTTTTGCAAGGAAGCTGAGCCGGCAATTTGTGCGGTACTCAAGGCCGGCTCTGTACAGGCGAATGACGAGATCGTCCTGCTGTCATTCGCAGGTACTGAAATACTCAGCCGGTTGATGTCGTGCGCGCGACAGAATCCCTCGGTGCCCGCCGTCCTCGGCGGCATCATCAGAAACACACAAGAATTCTCGATGTTGACCGGCATTATGGCGACGCCGTCGTTCGTCAGAGTCGACTCGTCATGGCGTCTAACGGCTGCCTACTCCGCTCTGCAAGCGAAAGAGTGGGAGGCAGACGTTCTGGCCGGCATCGAACTCGAAAACGGTTCCAGTGAAGGGAGGTGAAGGAAAGATGAAGAGGATGATCACAATGCGTCGGATTCGTGCGCTGCTGATGTTTGTCGTCCTAGTCGGCTCAGCAAGCTATGCCATGGCCGACGGCGGGGGCGGTGACGCAGGGGATTGCTGTGCCAAGGCCTCCGACTGCAAGGAAGTCGACAATGAATCGGCATGCGACACCCAACACCCGTGCACGTCCAGCACTTACAAGTCGTGTTGTGCTGCTACGTGTCCACCGATAAACAACTAGCAGGGGGCGAAGATGACAAAGGTCACACTGAAACGACTGTTGTTCCTGGCACTCTTGGTCACCGTGGCGCACGCGTCTACGTCACAGGCCGAGGAAATCCTGTACGACTGTTGCGGCAATGAGAAGTCTGTGCTTGACAACGAGTGCCGTTACACGAACCGAAACTCGACGTGCACTTATGGCGCAGATTGCAATGGCGATACGTACGGAGCCTGCTGCATACAGGGCTGCTACAAGATCTTTGAGAACGAGTAATCCGTTTGTTGAGGGAGGCGGGATCACCGAGGGTCCCGCCTCCGTTGGGAGGTGAGATGTATTATCCGAAGTTGCTTCTGTTGTTGGTCGCCATCGTCACGCTGGGGTGGAAGGCGGCGGAGATCCACGCGATGAATAGCCGGTTGGCGGAGACAAACCGGGTGATTTCCGAGACTGCGCGCCGACCGATTGCGGTCGTGCAGTCTCCGGTGATCACGCAGTCGGCCGAACTGATGAAGCCGTGGCTCGGGGCGACAGGCGGCACGACGATCGCTGCCACCGACACGACGCTCGTGCTTCTGTTTGGCGACCAGTCGCAGGCGTCGCAAGGAGCCGCGAGCCAATGGCGAGCCGTGCTCGAGGGCTATCGCAATGGCCGGGGCCGGCAGCTTTGGGTCGTGACTAAGCAGGGAGGGGGGAACGGTTCCGCCTTGTCCTATCTGTCCGAACGCGGGGCGGCATTTTTCGAGCTGCGCGATGCCCAGAGGTTCACGGCGGCGACCGGCGTCCGAACGGTGCCCGCAGCGCTACTGTTTCAGGGCAGCGACCTGGTCGCGATGTCGTCCGGGCACGTCGCGAAGGAGGACATCGCTATGTTCGCGAGGTACTTCCTGGCTGACGGTGCCGCCCCGGCATCACCCTTCCTTTTTGACAAGCCTGGTGATGACCTCAATCCCGTCAAGGACGACCCAACGCGGTCGGAGGTCAGATAGGAATGTCTTCCATCGTGCAGGCCCTTCGTTCCCTCGGGAAGCGGCCATTTGCACTGGCGGCGACGGCACTGTCACTGGCGGCTGGTGTCGGCCTCAATGGCGGCGTTCTGGCTGCCCTGTGGGGTGCGTTCGGTGGTGCGTTGCCGTATCGCGACCACCACGAACTGCTCATGGTCGTCGCTGCGCCAACGGCGAAAGCCCGTCGGGTGTTCTTGACCGAGGCCGAAGCGACGCAGCTTCGGAGTTTTCACGACCTGTTCGACGCGGTCACTACCATTGAGCGATGGCCCGCGAGCCGACGTGCCTGGATGGACGTCGAGTACTCAGGGCGCGCAAGTCGAGTCTCAGGTGCGCTGGTGCTCCCGAATACCTTTGAGGTGTTAGGCGTCAACGTCAGAGGGCGAATGTTTTCCGCAGCTGATGTAACCGAAGCGGCCAGGGTCGCGATTGTGACCGAACGTTTCGCGACTCGATATCTTGGCGGGGGGAACGCCATCGGCCGGACGATCCGGCTTAACGGGAATCTGTTTACGGTTGTTGGTCAACTCCCGCCCGACTTCGTGGCACCAACCGTCATTCTGCCCCCTCCCAACGAGACCTCGCACGCCATTGACGTGTGGATTCCGCAGGATGCTCAGCAGATCGTTGGCGGTGACGGTGGATCCCTGCAATATTCCGTTATCGCTCGAGCGGGTCGCCCCAACCTGTCGGCGCTGTCCGGAGAAGTCTCGAGGCGGCTGAAGTCCAGTCTCCCGCGTGCTCCTTCGGATGGTTACGCGGTGGTGAGCCTCCGTAGCGCGATGCTCGGGACGACATCGGCCAATGTTGCGGTCATTTCGGTCCTAGGCCTCCTCCTCTTCGGAGTCGCGCTCTTCAACGTCACAATCGTGTCTCTCCTCCGAGTCGACGAGATCGAGGGTGAAACGGCGATTCGTGCGGTGCTCGGAGCTTCGGGATGGCGCCTGTGGTTGTCACCGGCCGTTGAAGCCGGAATCTTGATTTGTGTGGGTGCGGCTTCCGGAGCGCTGACCTCAAGGCTGGTCGCCTCCATCATCGTCGCTGGAGTGCCCGGGGCAACCTGGATCGCCGATCAGTCCTGGGTCGCCTGGGTCTCGGGAGCTGTAGCGGCGGGTGTTTCGATTATCGCCGCGCTCTTCACTGTTGGTTGGTTGATTCGTGGCCAGACCAGGAGGGTTTCGGGTGCGTTGACCACCATCTGGCACAGTTCGCGTCTGTCCCGCCGTCCTTCCCGCCTCCAAGTACTCCTGACCTCGGCGCAGCTCGGGCTGGCCATCGTCCTGGCTGCGCCGGCGGTGGCACTGTGGTCTGCCTTGGCGCACGTCGACGATTCGAATGCGCATCTCAACCGGCCAGATGTGGTCGTCGCGCAGGCGTGGCTGCTGGATCGTGGCCCAAATGAGCTCCCCGACGTTGTGCGCGCAAAGGAGTCGCTGCGAGCGCGGATCGCGGCGCTCGGTGGCGTGGCAGAGGTCGGCTTTGCATCCGATCCGCCACTTGTCGGCAGCCAGAGCCCCATGTTGGTTGTCGGCGCGCCCTCCGGCAGCGCGAAGCGCGTCTCGGCGTTTGGCGACGCGGTTGACGCATCGTACCTCTCCCTCGCAGGCCTCTCGATTGTCAGAGGGAAATCATTTGACACGGCCGCCAGCAAGGCGGGTCGTCCGCAGGCAGTGGTGTCGGTGGCCTTCGCGCGAGATCATTTTGGTGCATCTGATCCGGTAGGGCAGTTCATTGACTACAGGGGGAAGCGGGAAGTAATTGGCGTCGTTCAAGACGAAGTCGGAAGAGACGGTGCATTGAGGGCAGCGGTGTACGTGCCGCTCCACGACGTTCCGTACCTCAAGCTCACGGCCCTCATCAAAGTCTCGAACGCTGCCGCGGCCTCGGACGTGGTGACTGCGCTGCGCACACTCGACGGTGTGCAGCCGGTTGATCGCGTGCAATTGATGAACACTCTGACAGACCTGGCATTTGCGGACCAGCGTATCTTCACGCGCGTCGCTGTAACCTTCGCGGCTGGTGCACTCGTACTGACGTTTCTCGGAATCGTCCTCATGACGCTGCACTGGGCTCTGCTCGCCAAAAGCGAGGTCGCCACTCGGTCGGCTCTGGGCGGTCTGCCGCGGAGAATCGCGATCGCGTTCACCGCCAGGCAACTACGTCTTTCGGCTATTTCGGCTTCGGTCGGTGCTCCACTCGGACTCCTTGCACTACACGGTGTGAGTACGGCCGTCCTGCCACTGGCGATACCGTCCATGGCCGCCCTCGTGATCGCCGTGCTGTCTGTGGTCGGCGGATCGGGCATCGTGACGTTCACCGTGTTCCTGAAGGTTGCGAGCCAGCAGCACGCGGGTCTCGGTGCGGGTCGGCATGAACGCGGGTCCGGCGCGGATGGGAGGCGAAGCTGATGGATCACCGATCGAATGGTATGAGCGCTCTGGTACGAATCTGGTTTGCCGGGTTAGCGGCACTCTCGGCATTTCTTGTCATCGCTGTTCAGCCGGCTGCCACCATGGCCGTGCTGCCACTGACCGGCGGTTCCCCCGCCTTCTGGCAGACAAGCCAGGCGCTGTTTCAAGCGATGTTGCTGCTCGGGTACCTGGGCTCGGCCCTCCTACTCCGCCGGCAGACCTCGCGTCGGCTGGTTTGGTACGGCTCTGCGATGGCGGCCGGATCGCTCGCCTTGTTCATGGCGTTCGGCACTCCGCCCGTACCTGACTCGGTGACTACATTGACACCGGTTCGGGCGACGATGGTCATCGGTCGGTACTTCGGGCTTGCATTTGTGCTGCTTAGCACGACATCGCTTGCCTGCCAGTACATGTTTATCCGTTTGACGCCGGCGGGGAGCCCATTCTGGATTTACGTAGCGAGCAACACCGGGGGTCTGACAGCAGCCGTCGCATATCCTTTCATTATCCAGCCCTACACTGACGTGTCTTCGCAATTGGCGGTCTGGGGTTCGATTGCGACAGCCAGCGCTCTGCTTCTCTCGGCCTCTGCGTTCGGCGTAGCGATGAAGCGACCGTCGGAGGCAGCGGTTCCGGCGCCGCGTGATCGGTTGTCTTTGTGGTCCGCGGCGCGTTGGTTTGCTGGTGGGGCGGGTCCGGTAGGCTTGAGCCTTGCCTGCACCAGCTATCTCTCAACCGACCTGGGCTCGCATCCCCTGGTTTGGCTCGGTCCCTTCACCGCCTACCTTGCGACGATGATTGTCGCGTTTAGTCACTGGGGCGGCAGATGCGTGGCCGTCGCGAACCGGATCGCGCCATTTGCCGTAGCACTGCTCCTTGCCGGGCTGGTCCAGTCGTGGCCAAACACTTTGGCGGCGTATGCGCTGCACCTCGGAGGCGTCACCATCCTGCTCCTGTCGTGGCACGGGTGGTTCGCTTCTATCCGGCCGAGGCACGGGAACCTGGAGTGGTTCTACGGATGCGCGACGTCGGGGGGCCTTGCAATCGGGGCGTTCCTCGGCGTGGTGGTGCCAGTCGCGCTGAACCCTGCGCTCTTTGGCAACCCGAACTTTCGTTGGCATCGGCTGGTGTTCGGCTCTCTGGCTCCCGAATACGTCGGATTCATCATTGCGTCCGGCATCCTGCTCGCCGTCGCCGTCCGTGAAATGCGTCATGGAGAATCGGTGACCCGCGGCAGTCTGGAGGGGTTGTTGCTGGGAGCCGCTGTGCTTCTCACGTCCGGCGCCGCAGTGTCCGCCCTGTCGCGGGCATCGTACGCTTCGCCCGCAGCCTGGATCGGAGTCGCCACCCTCATAGCGGTCGCCTTCGTTCTTCGAAGTCGCTGCCAGTTGGTCGCGTGCGTGCTGGCCATTCTCGTCGGGACAGTCGCGAAGACGTCAGCCGGGGCCGGTATCGTTGAACACCAGCGATCGTCGTTCGGTCAACTCAAGGTGCAGGACACAGCCACATCCCGCACGCTCACTCACGGATCCACCACTCATGGTGTTCAGTCACTCGCGTGCATCACTGGTGACAGCGCGGCAGAGTGCTCCAAGGCAACAGGCTATTACCACCAGGCCGGCCCAGTTGGCGCCGTCATCCGAGCGGTCAGCAAGACAGTGGGCGCAGTGGACGTCGGCGTGATCGGCCTCGGCGTCGGCACATTGGCAGCCTATTGCTCAGGCAGCGACACAATGACCTTCATGGAGATCGACCCGGCGATCGTGTCGATAGCCGAGAATTACTTCAGGTTTTTGTCACATGGACGACGACGGTGTCGCTCGATCAGTATTGACATGGGTGACGCTAGGCTCTCACTGCGCCGCGGTCAGTCCCAGAGGTTTGACCTCCTTGTTGCGGACGCATTTTCATCCGACGCGGTCCCAGTGCACCTGCTCACCGCCGAGGCCATGCGCGAGTTCATGCTGACGGTGAAGCCTCATGGGCTACTCGTGTATCACACCTCGAATCGCTATTTTGGCCTCGAAGACGTCCTCCTCGCCGCCGCGAAATCGGCAGGGTTCAAAGGCCTTGCGGTCGTGGACCGTGGCCGGTCTTCAGTGCCAACGCGCCAGCGCCTGGCCACGCAGTGGGTGGTGATTGCAGCCGACGAACGAGCCCTTGACCACCTGGAGGATGCGATGGCAGGCGATGGTTTCGTGGTGAAAGACTTCAAGGCCGGAGTTGGTGCGCCTTGGACGGACGATCGCCACAGTCTGCTGGCCGCGCTTCGCCGCTAGTGCCGTCGTGCTGTCAATCGGATACGGAGTGGCTTCGCTCGGCGCGTCTCCCACGGCCGCGTCCTGGTGTTGCTCGAGTGATACCGACTGTCCTGCCAACCACGTATGCGACAGAAGGCCGGGGGACGACTGCTCGACGACTCATAGGGGCTACTGTGTGCCGGTTGGCCGAGAGTAGAAGCGACTCCGCCGGGCATGCGCCGAACTCGAGAGATCGCCATCAGACGAGCGCTGGGAGCCAGCCGTCGGAATATTGTCTCGGTCGTCGTCTGGGATGCCGCCGTGGCGGCCCTGGCGGGTACAGCCGCAGGCCTCTTGGCAGGTCGATGGACGGCACGCCTACTTGAGAACCAGGTGTACGGATTGGCGACCGGCGACTGGAACGCGATCATCGCCGCTGCTGTTGTCATGTGCGCGGTGGCGGTAGGAGCATCGATCGTCCCTGCCCGAAGAGCGCTAAAGCTCTCGTCGACTGATGCTCTTCGAATCGACTAGCTGATTCGCGTGGAATGAGGGGCTGAAGCGCGACCCGAATCGGCACCCGCCGGCAGGGACACGCAGCCTATCCGACGGGGTGACCTTGCCTCATCGCGGGGCGGCAGATCCCCAAAAGCCTAACCCGTCATCGCGTGGATGGAGCGTGCCGACTCTGGCACACGCCTTGCTGTTCAGGCAGTGCACGCGGTCACGGACTTTGGTCCGGCCCACGTTAACAAGAACGTGTTTGAGCGTCACAAGAAAGGAAGATGCACATCTTATGTCTCGATTTGCTGTCACGAATCTCGCACTGATGTTGATCGTGATTGTTTCCCATTCGTCCCGCGACACCTCTGCATCGAGCCAGGTCACGAAGCTCGGATCGATCGTCGCTGCGGATGCCACACCTCTCGGCCCGCTGGTGGTCAGAGAGATCGACAAAGCGTCTGGGATTGCCACCGGCACCATGCCGGCGGCGCACGCCGCCGCGATTGCAACCGCCGTCAAAGGTCTTGCGGCGTTTGCCATCGTTCAACCCGCTGGAGCTCACGATGGCGTCCGCTTCCCTTCGCAGTCGCCTCAGAGCCCATCCGTTCGGACGAGTGAAGTCACCTTTGGTGTGCAGGAAGTAATTGATTTGAAGGCCAAAGCCGGACGGCTGTTTGTCGTTGCCGATCAACGGGCTGGCCGTGCAGTCGCACTGGTCGTCGACGGAGCCTGGATCGCAGCGGCTGGGCTGCCCGCGGTCCCTGTTGGCGCCAAGGGTTCGATTCAACGGGCTACGCAGCGGTTTGAAGTCGAGATCGTCGGCATCCTGGACGTGGTCACCCTTGCCGCCAATCCTGAACTCGACCCCGCCACCCAAATCGTCGTGCTCAAGACCGACGCTATGAACAAGTCAGACGCCAGCTCGTTGGCCTATTCCCCCGTCATCCGGCCCGTTTCGCCAGCGCGTGTCAAGGATGTCCAAAGTAAGTTGTCCGCGCTGGCTGAAAGTTTGGCCCGGCAGCCAGAAGCGGTGCCGGTCACGTTTCGCTTGGAATCGTTTCGCCAGAAGAAGTAAGGAGTCCCGATGCCTCGGATTCGCAGTTTCGCCCGCTGGATGATTACCTCGACGCTGCCCTTGATGGGGCTGTCAGTCTTCTTGAACGTGGTTTTGGCAACGCGTGTGTTGACGTTGGACCGAAGGATCGCGGCGATTCAGGCCGACGGCGAATTACAGCCCGGTACCAAAGTCGATGCGTTCATCGGCAGCTCAATCGACGGGGAAACGGCTACCGTCTCCTTTGCTGATTCCTCGTTGCCGACCGTGCTCTACGTGATGCGCCCCTCATGCGTCTGGTGCAAGAGGAACGAGTCCAATCTACGGTCCCTGGCCGAACAGGCTCCGGGGCGATATCGTCTGCTCATGTTGTCGCTGGACAGCAACGGCCTGAAGGAGTACCAGCAGGAGCACAACGTTTCGATCCCTATCGTCACCGACATTCCTGGTTCGGCTCGGGATCAGTTCATGATGGGGGGGACGCCTCAAACCACGATGGTCTCCCCAACGGGGGTTGTTCTCCACAACTGGATGGGGTTCTACAACTCAAAAACGGGACGGCAGATCTCAGCGACGCTCGGCGTCGCGCTGCCAGGCCTGGACGCGGACGCTCCGTCCCAACTGTCGGCAAAAGACCCAGAAGGGAGGTGAATCATGATGACGCGATGGATCAAAACCGCAATGCTACTGGGCGTGCTCTATGCAGGGGCCGTGGCCTTCGAGGGCGTTGCGTACGCAGACGAGGAAGAGGGACCGAAGTGCTGTCAGTTCGGAGAGGAGTGCGGCTCGGAAGAACTGTGCTGCAATCCCAATGCGATTGGAGCCCTGGCCTGTAGCTCCTCAAAGATCGGCTACTGCCGCTCCTACTGCAGCATTCCGCCTCCAGGCTGATGTGAGTCGTTCGCAGGTCCAGGGCATGAGCGGCGCCCTTGTGCCCTGGACATCTCGTTGTCACGCAGGTCGCCATGGAAGGAGAGGACAAAAATGCCCAAGACGTATTTCGCACTCAGCATCCGCGTGTTCACGGTCGTTCTGTTGGTCGTATGCGCGTTCATCGCCTCGCCCACCGAGGCACTAGGGAGGTGCTGCGACATCGAGGTCATGTGTGGCTGCGATGGTAATCAGCAGTGCTGTGATCACGAGGAGCTGAATGCGATGGCCTGCAGCGCGCAGGATAAGGACTACTGCCGCGACGTCTGCGACGTTATCGGCGGCTAACGGATCCACGACGTGTCTCTGCAAGTTCTTGCCCTCCTCAGAGAGTACCGGCGTCGCTGGCAACTGGTCGCCGCGATTCTCTTCGTGGTGGCTGCGCTAGGAGGCTCAGGCCTGCTGACGTGGGTCGTCATCCGCCCGGCGCTGGGGACACTCTCGTATCCTGACGCGGCCCATGTGTGGGCGGTCTTTCAACGTGGCGCGGACGGGCGTCCAGCGACACGCCTCGATGAGAACGCCGTGGGGGAGTGGCTCGCGCTTCCAGGCAAACCGGCATGGGCACGCCCATTGGGATCGGCGACCGCGCGCATCGGCGGGGACGAAGTGGGTGTGTCCGTTGCGGTGGCATCGGCTGACCTCCTGCCGATGTTAGGGGTGGTCCCACTCCTTGGTGGAGCATTCGATCAGAGCACTCCGACCCCGGCCCTGCTGTCCTACGCCATCTGGGTCCGCCACTTTGGCCGCGCCGCATCTGTCGTCGGGATGCCCATCCACACGACGTTGGGGACCGTGACCCTTGTGGGTGTGTTGCCCGAGGGCTTTCTGCTGCCCTGGATTGGATTCGATCAGCCAGACGTATTGACCTTGTCCAATGAAGCGCCGACGGAAGGTGTGCTCGCGTGGATCGCACGAAAAGGTCAGGACCGCGGTCCCGGCACCGCACAAGTGGGCACACTCACGCTGATGCCGCTGCGCGAGTATCTTCTTGGAGGCTTCGCGGAAACATCTCGCACAGCCGCGACGGCGCTCACTCTGTTCGGCGCGCAGATGGTCGCAGCGCTCCTCATGCTATTTGCATCTCTGCACGACGCTCGGTACGCCGACAAGGCGGTTCATGCGGCATTGGGCCGGCCGTGGCATCGCTCAATCGCGACGAGTGCTCTTGAGCTGTGCTTCATCGGAGGGTTCGGCATGCTGCTCGCGATTCCGGCTGGCCAATTTGCCATCCGGGCCGCAAAGAGCGGCCCGGTCTTGCGCGAGATGGTCCGACGCGAGATGGTGCTTGACGGCTTCGGCATCCTCATCGCGACGACAGTGACGCTCGTGTTGGCCGCACTGGCATATGGCGCAATCACATGGCGGCGGGAGTCGAAGCCAGCGGGATCTGCCGTCCTGGCGCGCTCACGTTCGCTCGGCGTCATGACCACAGCGCAAGTGGCGATTGCGGCGACGCTGGGCGTCGCGACGATGGCAACCGCGATGTCGGTCCGGACCAGTCTTTCGCGCGATGTCGGGTTCAATCCAACAGGCCTCTATGTCGCGGACCTGGCCGGGCCGACGACGCTTCAGACGAACAGTGATCGGCACACATATTTTCTTGGGGTCGAGCGTCACCTGGTCGACATCTTTGGTCGCGACTCGGTGGCCGCGATTGATTCGTTGGCGCTCGCTGGCGCCCTTCCGCAGAGACTCTTGCTGACCGATGCCGAGTTGAAGGGCGACGAACGGGGAGCGCTGTGGCAGGTGACTCCAGGTTACTTCCGGGTGATGGGGATGGAGTTGGTCGCTGGCAGAGCGTTCTCCGATGCGGAGATGGAGTCGGGTGCCGAGGTCTGTCTACTGACCCAGAGAGCGGCCGCGCGGCTGATGGGCACCCCTGCGCCAGTCGGACAAGAGTTGGAAGTGTCGGCTGGGCTCAGGTGTCAGGTCATTGGTGTGGTCGGCGAGTCGGCTGACGCCGTCCGCGGCTCACGCTGGTGGGGTGCCTACGTGCCGTTCACCCGTGAGCGTTTTAGGAGAATGACGCTCGTGATTCGGTCGAACCAGTCGCGTGAGCAGGTGGAGACATCGACCGTGCCCGCGTTCAAGATTGGTAATGAACAACCTCGTGTGCGCGTGGCGCCCGCCGTGGCGTTTCTCGCAAACCGCGCTGGCGACCTGGGTTTCCTGGCACCGATCCTCAGCGGGCTTGCGATGGTGGTTCTTTGCGTGGCGGTGATCGGCATGTACGGAATAATCACCGCGCAAGTTGTGCGGCAATCGCCGTTCTACGCATTGCAACTGGCCCTGGGTGCATCGGCCAGCCACGTGTTCGCCAATACTATTCGGCAGATTGGATGGCCGCTGATTCGCGGAGCAGCGCTCGGCGTAACCGGAGGCTGGCTCTACCAACGACACCTGGCCGCGTCATTCGAGCATCTCGTACCCGTCGAGAGTTGGATGCTCTGGTCAACGCTCGCCGGAGCGACGGTCGTGGCAATTCTGGGGTGCCGGGTCCTGGCGTCGGTCGTTTTCCGAAGACATGGCGCAGGTGTCATGAGCCAGCTACATCGAGGGCGATAGGGTGCTGCGATGGCCTTGTATTGGTTGCTCCAAGAGGGTGTGACCGATTCGGTCCGAACGGCATTGAACAATCGGGAATCACCGCGATAGTAACTGGTTCGTCAACGCGACAGGGAACTCATGGCGGTCGCCCTTTGAGGCTGCCGGGTTCGACGTGTTTGTGACGACCGCCAAGAATCTTCGATATCAACAGAACCTCGCCGGGCGTCGAATTGCGATTGTCGTGCTGGCCACTCCGATTAGTTTCGTCAGGAAGATCCCGAGAAACGCGTTCGTCTTAAATGAGTCGCCGGCGGGCAACCCTCGCGGCGGCGCTGCCATGTCCAAGCCAGTACTGAGCCAACAGACTCATGTCCAGAGGCGGCCGAGACGATGACCGGGCCGACGTTCGCGAGACGTCGGAAGCCAGGAAGCCGCCCGAACGGGCGGTCCCTCGGGAACGGTCCAAACCCACTGGGGATGTCTTCACGCGCGGGCTGACCCTGCCCTGCGGCGAGGAGCGCGAGCCCGTCGAGTTTCGAGACCGGACGTACGCGCTCGACGGATCAGACACCCGGGCACTCGCCACAGTCGGCGCGTTCCGCGTCGTCGATACCGGCGACTTCGAGGCGCAAGAGCATGCCCGGGCCGGTTCTCGCGACGACTGGCGTCACCTTCGGGAAGAGGGACTCGTGACCCACACGACGCTGACGGATCGTGAGGGTTCGCACCACGTCGTGAGCCTCACGCGGGAGGGTAAGGACTTGCTGGACGCGCATGCGACCACTCGGGCCGACAGCCGGCAACAGGCCTTCTACGCCGGGGTCGTCAAACCCCGCGAGCTGGCGCACGACGCCCGGCTGTATGGCGTCTTCAGGGAAGAAGTGCGGGAGATCGATCGCGAGGGCGGACGCGTGACCCGGGTCGTCCTCGACCACGAAGTGAAGCGCGAATACCAGCAGTTTCTGAATCGCAGAGACCGGCCCGCCGACGCCGACTTGGAGCACGACCGGCTGGCGTTCGCCCGAGCGCATGACCTGACGGTGGTCAATGGACATCTGCAGTTGCCCGACCTCCGCATCGAGTACGAGACCGAAGACGGCCGCCTTGAGTACCGCGATGTGGAGTTGGTGACGGAGCACTACTCGCGGGGCCAGGTGTCAGACAAGACGCAGGCGGGCTTTACTTGCTACCGCGCCGGCGGCCGCAGCGGCGAAGCGCGCACCGGCGGCAGCCCCTTCGATCCGCGCCACCTGGAGCGCCTGCGATGACCTTCGACGAACGCGTAACCGCCCTCGCCTCGCTGGGCTTCAGCGAACGGCAGACGCGCTTCCTGGTCATGGTCGCACTGCACAGCGGATTCTGCCTGCGCCGGCACTACACGGCCTTTGCGGACTTGCAGTACGGCGCCGGCGTGCGCGACTTTTTGGATCGACTCGTGTCCCGACGCCTCGCCCGGCGGCTCGACTTCCGACGCGATCGCGGCCACGTCTACCACCTCTACCACTCGTCCATCTACGCCGCCCTCGAGCAGAACGACAACCGGAACCGCCGCCGGACCAGCGCGGCGCTAATCGCGCGAAAGCTCATGCTCCTGGACTACGTGCTTGCCCACCGGGAGGCCGACTGGTACGCGACAGAGGCGGACAAGGTCGAGCTTTTCACATCGCATCTCGGGGTGCCCGGCGGAGAACTACCCCGGCGCGTCTACCTGCCTCAGCGGCCGAACGTCGCGCCGACGACCCGCCATTTCATCCACAAGTTGCCGATCTCGCTGACGGGCCACCCTCCCGTACCCTCATTGGTGTTCCTCGTGACCGACACCGAAGGGCGGGCATTCGGTCAGTTCCTGAATGACCACCTCACCTTGTTGAATTGCCTGAGCGAATGGCAAATCGTGGCGGTCGCACCACGACACCTTCCCGGGCTCCGTGCCTGCGAGGCGGTCTTCAGCGACTTTGCGCGGGGCCGCCAAACCCGAGGGGACCTGATCGCTGACCTTGAAACCCACTTCGTTACCCGGGACCGGATCGAACGACAGGACTGGGCCGAGGTGTCGATGGAGCAGATCAACACGTTCCGGGAGACGCGCGAGCGCTTCGCCAGCGACAGAGTCGAGATGCTCTACGCGCGGTGGAAAGCCGGGGAGCGATTCGTGCTCAGGACGCCGTCCTCAGCCGCATGCCTGGGTGTCCCGGCGTGCTCTCGTGGGTCTCTGGTCACCTACCAGCTGCCCATCCGGTACGACCGCTTCGGCACGTATGCGGGGGTCGTGTGACCCGCTACCGTGCCCGGCGAACGGTAGCGGGCTCGGTGGCTATTGCTGTGGCGCGCAGATTTCGTCGCGCAGACCCAAATTCAGGCGCAATCCCTCGGCCAATGACGGCGGGTTATACCGTCAGTAGGACGTCCGTGGAGCCTGGGCTACGGGGAGGCGACCCCCTCGATTGCGGCCATCCCTGACCAGCGCGCCATGCGCGCCGGCCACGGATCGCCGACCGGGGTCGCTCTCCCCGTGGCCCAGGATGAGGAACCGTCGGTGGACACGAGAACGGACCAACGCGCGTCGCGTCGTCGATAGCCCGTATGAAGTGGCTGTTGCGGTGACATAACCTCTCCTTATCAGACACGGGGCCGATCACCTTGAGCGTCCCCCGATCCGCCGTGAGCCGCGTGGTGGGCCGATGCGACATCACGGAGGTCGAGGCGATCGCTGACGCGCTGAGGGGCTGGCTCCATCTTTGAGTAATCCGCTTGACAGTCACACTGTGTCTATCATGTAATGCGCAGGACAGTCACAGCGTGCTACTCCAATGCCCCAAACCCTTGGTGAGTTCGAACTGCTCCTGCTCCTGGCCATCGTCCGTCTCGGTGACGACGCGTATGGGGTGACCATCCGGCGGGCCGTCCTGGACCAGACCGGACGGGACGTGTCAGCCGGCGCGATGTACACAACGCTCGGCCGGCTTGAGGGACGCGGCCTCGTTTCTTCGCGTGAGGGGGAATCCGCCCCAGAACGCACGGGGATGCGACGACGTTATTACCAGATCCGACCGGAGGGGGCCCGTCAGATCCAGCAGTCGATGCGTCACGTGGAAGCCATGGCGCGAGGCCTCGGGCCGCAGCTCGCCGTGCTGGCGTCTGCGCGGCCGAGGCGCCGGCCATGAGGCCATGACTCACGCTGCCCCGCGCCCTCCGCGTCTGGCCCGCCGGCTGCTCCGTCTCGGGCTGGCTCCGGATCTTCGCGAATGTGTGCTTGGCGATCTCGATGAGGAGTTCGCCAGGTTCCAGGTAGCTCGGGGACGCATACGCGCGGGCGCGTGGTACTGGTCCCAGGCCGTGCGCAGTGTCATCAGGGCTCACGCACCGACACACGACCATCACCACTCCAGCAGGACTCTTATGCCTCAGCTCGCGCACGACCTTCGGCACGGCATCCGTCAACTGCGATCACAGTGGAGCGTCAGTGTGACCGCCATTGCCACGCTCGCGACCGGCATCGGGTTGTCCACGTCGTTGTTCACCGTGGTCGACGCGGCGTGGCTTCGACCACTCCCGTTTCCGAATCCAGAGCAATTGGTGAGTGTCAAGATCTCTGTGGACACGCCTGGCGGAGAAGCCACCATGTCTCCCTCGCTCAACGATGTGCGCGCCTGGCGGGCAGGCGGACGCGCGATCACCCACGGCGCCATTGACGGTGGCGCCAGACCGGTCATCGTCGATGCCGGTGGACCTGAGCGCGTGAGCGTGTCGGTCGTCTCGGACAACTACTTCGAGATGCTGAGTGTGGCACCCATGCTGGGACGCACGTTTGTTGCCGACGACATGAGCCGGTCGCGACCGCTGGTGGTCATGCTGGGCCACGCGTACTGGATGACCCGTTTTGATGGGGATACTGCCGTGGTGGGCAGGACCTTGCGCCTGAACAACCAGGTGGCCGAAATCATCGGCGTGGTGCCGGCGGGGTTCTATACGTCGGTCGCCGTCTGGAGACCATTTCAGGATGTTCCGGAATCACGACGCGGCCACGGGGCGCCGATTGTCCTGCGACTGCGTGAAGGCCTCTCGCACGACGCCGCCTCAACGATCCTTGCCGAAGAGACCCGCGCATCTGGTGCTGGCCGCGTGTTGGGCGTGCGTCTCACGTCGCTCCATGAAGAAACGGCGAGGGGCGGCCGAGTCACATTGCAGATACTCGCCGCCGCCGTCGCTGCCGTGCTGCTGTTGGCCTGTGTCAACGTAGCAGGCCTGCTACTCGCGCGCGGCACCACTCGACGTCGGGAGATTGCCGTGCGGGCATCGCTCGGGGGCTCGCGGCATCAGCTCATACGCATGCTGCTCGCCGAAAGCCTCGTGCTGGCCGTGGCAGGCGGCGCCGCAGGTGTCCTTTTGGCGTGGGTATCGCTCGACGGACTTGTCGCACTGCTGCCCCTTTCCATTCCCGACACCACGACCGTCACCCTGAATACCGCCGCGCTGGCGTTCGCCGTCTCGGTGTCGCTGACGACGACGGTCATTTTCGGGACCGTGCCGGCCATCCGGTTGTCGCGAGTGCGTCTGATTGACGCGTTGTCTGTCTCGGATCGCCGGACCGTCGGCAGTTTGTCCCGCCGCAGCGGCCAGACGTTGATTGCCGCAGAAGTCGCACTTGCTGTGATGCTTGTCGCCGGCGCCGGGCTCATGGTCCGGAGTTTCGTTCGCCTGGCCGGCGTGGATCTCGGATTCGACGCGAACACTTTTCTCGCCCTGCAGGTGGCACCGGTTGATCCCAGCCCCACCGTGTCCGCAGCCTACTACCCGGCGCTGCTCGATGCTGTTCGCGCGCTTCCCGGTGTAGTCTCAGCCGGCGCCGCCACACAGTTGCCCCTCGGAGGCAGGCAGCGCGCGGGAGTCGTCGCCCTCCCGGGACGCGATTTTCTGCGCATTGACGTCCGGCTGATGACGCCAGGATTTTTTGAGACGCTCGGCATCCCCGTGCGGAATGGCCGGATGCCGACCGATGCAGACAGGGTGTCCGGTCGGCGCGTCGTCGTGGTGAACGAGACGACAGCCCGGCAACTGTTTGGCGATTACCCCGCTCTGGGCCGAATCATTTCGTTCAAGAGTTACGATGCGGATGACGTACGGCCGTTCGAAATTGTGGCCGTCGTGGCCGACACACTGCCGAATGGGGCGCGCTCCCCTCGTCGCGCCAACGTGTACACGCTGTTCGAAGGCACAGAAGAGGTCGCGACGGCACCGTTTGTTGTGTACGTGCGACCTCGCGGGAACGCAGCGGGACTTGGGGACCGCCTGCGCGCAACCGCGGTCTCGCTTGGCATGCCGGTGGTCGTGGACAGTATTCGCCCCGGCAACGCGTTCGTCGCCGACAACATTGCTGTGCCACGACGACGGATGCAGTTGCTCGGTCTTCTGGGTGTCGTGGGGCTCGTGCTGGCCATGGTGGGGATCTTCAGCGTCACCGCGTTTACCGTCAGCAGGCGCACGACGGAGATTGGTGTGCGGATGGCGCTGGGGGCCAGACCTGCGGTCGTCGTTCGCACCATCATTGGAGATGCCGCCTTTCCCATCGCGGCAGGTCTGCTGACAGGCCTCGTGGGCTCCTATCTGGCGAGCCGTCTGGTCGCCTCGTTCCTCTTCGAAACGTCTCCACACGACGTGGTGACGTTTGTTGGCGTCACGGCCGTGCTCGCCGTGGCGTCGCTCGGTGCAGCTTGGCTGCCGGCACGCAAGGCCGCGTTTATCGATCCCGTGTCGGCAATGAGGGCCGACTGACGCCTGAGGCCACCCTGTCCGCCATGGCAACGGTGCTGGGTATGACATTTAGTCCACTATTATCATGAACAAAGTGGACTATGATCTACTCTTATGAGCACCCGCAGAGCCCTCCGGTCGCCGGTTGAGGCGGCACTGAAAAGCCGCATGGCCTTTATCGGCGGGCCACGGCAGGTGGGCAAGACGACCCTCGCGCTGTCGCTACTGGGGCCGAAGGCAACGGCCAAACATCCGGGCTACCTCAACTGGGATCACCCTTCTGTACCGCCAGCGCTGCGCCGCGGCCTGCTGCCGCCCAACCAGCCTCGCCTTGTGCTCGACGAAATCCACAAATACGCGCGATGGCGTACGTTGATGAAGGGGGTGTACGACACCGAAAAAGGCGATCGCCAGTTCATCGTCACGGGACCGGCACGGCTGGATCACTATCGCAAGGGCGGCGATTCGCTCTTTGGACGATACCGATATTTCCGGCTGCATCCGTTTTCCCTGCCCGAGCTGGACATGGCCCTGGGGCCGGCGGCGGATCACGTGTCGACATTGCTGACGTTTGGCGGGTTTCCAGAGCCGCTGCTGGCTCGAGACGAACGCACGCTCCGTCTCTGGCAGCGGGAACGACTCACACGTGTGGTGCGCGAGGACCTTCGGGATCTCGAACACGTCCGGGAGGTCTCCCTCATTGAGGAACTCGTGGACATGCTGCCTGACAAGGTGGGATCGCTGCTCTCGGTCAGAGGTATTCGTGAAGACCTTCAGGTCGATCACAAAACGGCCGACCGGTGGATCACCATTCTTGAACGTCTGGACGTCTGTTTCCGCATCCCGCCGTTTGGTGGTCGCCGTATTCGCGCGCTCAAGAAGCAGCAGAAGTTGTATCTGTGGGACTGGGCGATGGTGCCCGACATCGGCCCCCGGTTTGAGAATCTCGTCGCCTCGCAGTTGCTGAAGTTCTGCCACTGGCAGGAAGACGTCGAGGGCCACCGGATGGAACTGCGCTTCCTGCGTGACACCGACGGCCGAGAGGTCGACTTTGTCGTGATGAAAAATCGTGCGCCGCTGTTTGCCGTCGAGTGCAAGACGGGGCACAAGGCCATCAGCCCGGCGATTCGCTACTTCGCCGACCGCACGTCCATCCCGGCGTTTTATCAGGTGCACCAGCAGGACACGTACCTGCAGACCGCCAACATCACCATCGTGCCGTTCGCCCGATTCTGCCGCGACCTTGGCATGCCCTGACGGGCGCCGACTAACGAAGGTGGCTGTTGGCAACCTGTCGCAGGCTGTCAGACACTCGCGCATCGGCACTCGTCGATAGCCCGTATGAAGTGGCTGTTGCGGTGACATAACCTCTCCTTATCAGACAGCTGGCGATGACGGCACTGGCCAAGACGATCGCGGCGATCTCTTGCGCGCCGGTTTCCACGGTGTGGCTCTGCAAGAGCGCGGTTCGGCGCAGCTGCCGTTTGATTTCGCGAAAGTACAGCTCGTGCTCCCAGCGGCTCGCATACACGCGCGCGAGTTCCAGGGCCGGCGCGGTGTGCGGATCGAGCAGGGTCGTCCACAACCGCAGTTCGTGCGGGCGGCGCCCCGGCCGCCGCACCTGCACGCGAATCTCACGCACCTCGAGCCACGCCACGATGCGGTCGGCATTGCGCGGCGCTCGTACGGGGAGACCGACCAGCCGGCTGCCATCGCGGAGCCGGGTGATCACGCGGGGCTTGACGATGCGGGACGCGCGCAGCAAGAAATGACTGCCCACGCGCTGGCAGGCGGCGTGGGCCACGCGCGCAAAGGCGGTGACGCCATACAAGCGATCGCCCAACAGCAGGGCGCGCTTTGGCAATTGCGCCAGCAGCCGCTGCGCCAGCGCCCATTCCGATTCGCCGTGCCGGCCGACCGCCGCCGCCAGCGGATTATGCAGCCCGAGTTCCAATAGGACCGCGGTGGTGATCTTGGCGAACGCCGCCCGGCCCCGCCGGGTCCGGGCTTTCGTGGCGGCCGCGGTGACCTGCGGCGTGTTGATCAGACTGAACTGGGTGCCATCGAGCCCCACCAGACGCCAGCCCCGCCAGAAGGCCTCGCGGTGCTGCCGCCGCGTCGCGCGCGGCCGCAAGGCGCGCCGCATGAGCTCGGCGAAGATCTCCCACGGCAGCCGCAGCCGGCGATCGGACCAGGAACTGTTGGCCAGTGGCGTGCGAAACAACTGGAACAAGTGCTCGGCCAACGTCCCGGCGTCGTGCATCACGTGAAAGGTCAACGCCGGCAGCACCTGCGTGAGCGGCACGCGCGGCTTTCGTCCGCGTCGAGCGGCCACGGCGGGCACGCCGCGCGGGCCCACCAAGCGCTCCCACGCGCCGAGAAAGCCAGCCGGGGCGTCTGCGTCGTCGGGTTGGGAATGTATCGACATCCCCAGGTAAGTACCGATTTCTCGCGATTAGTACAAGAGGATTGTCACGTCAGCGAATATCCGAAAGGCATTGGTATTAAGGGGCTGTCCCTGACATAAC